>Ga0209943_1000330_pt1 | contig 32407 bp, 25 predicted proteins | sample SalPonR1_B_D2_MG_FD_185698 | JGI IMG/M metagenome (GOLD analysis project Ga0209943, IMG submission 185698) | Salt pond soil microbial communities from South San Francisco under conditions of wetland restoration - Salt Pond MetaG R1_B_D2_MG... ... | reverse complement strand
ACCTGTCCGGAGGGAATCGCCGCGGTCGACAAGACCCATCCCGACGTGCAGATCTACACGGCCGCGGTCGACGATCACCTGAACGAGAAGAAATACATCGTCCCCGGCCTGGGCGACGCGGGTGACCGGCTGTACGGCACGATCTGACCGGTCCGCCGTCCCGCAGCGACCGCGTACGACGCGGGCAGCGGGTACAACGGTACAAATGGGCAACAATCCGGCGCAATTGCGAAATAGTCCCGATACCTCGACTCCCTAATGTGCCGTCCATGGGCGGCCGCCGTCGTGGCGCCCGCCATGTACGGACGACAAGCAAGGGAGACCGGAAATGCAGATTGCAGAACAGAATTACGTGACCGATACGGGCCGCTACGCGCGGTGCGTGGATATCTCCAGGCGGGTGCGCTGGGACATCGACGACGACGTCATCCGCGGACGGAGCTTCGATTTCTCGCAGAAGTTCCTGCCGGACGGTCTGTCGCTGGTGGACCGCATGGAGAGCCTGAGCGTTGAGGAGAAGCGGCTGGTCAGCCAGATCCAGGGCCGTTCCTACGCCAACATCTTCGGCCTGGTCGAACGCTTCATCAACGCCAAGATCCTCGAGGTGAGCCGCGACCACTGGCTGGGCGACCAGACCGCGCTCGAGGCACTGATCCGCTTCAGCGACGAGGAACTGAAGCACCAGGAGTTGTTCCGCCGCATCGAGGGCATGGTGGCCGACGGCATGCCCGAGGGTTACCGCTTCCTGCCGGACCCGAACGACGTGGCGGCGGCCGTGCTCACCAAGTGCACCTGGGCGGTGCTCGGGCTCACCTGCCACATCGAGCTCTTCACCCAGGCCCACTATCGGCAGAGCATCCGGCCGGATGCGGAGCTCTCCGAGCTGTACAAGGACGTTTTCCTGTATCACTGGAAGGAGGAGTCCCAGCACGCCGTGCTGGACGAGCTGGAGTGGGCCCGCGAGGACGCGAAGCTCTCCGATGCCGAGCGCGACCGGGCGGTGGACGACCTCATCGAACTGGTGGGCGCGGTGGACGGCATCCTGCAGCTCCAGTCCGCGGCCGACACGGCCTATTTCGTGTCGATCTGCGGGCGGGAGGTCGGCGAGACCGAGCACCGGGACCTGGAGGAGGCGATGCTTGCCGCCTATCGCTGGCAGTACATCGTCTCCGGCGTGCAGGAGCCCCGTTTCCAGGCGGTGCTGGGCAACCTGGTCAGCGCCGGGCAGATGGCGCGGATCACGGAGGCGCTGGGGCCGCTCATGTGAGCGGCGACGGCAGCTAACCGGCCGGCACGGGCGGTGCTATCATCGCCCGTGTTGGCTGTTTGTCCTGCCGGGGGAACGGGCATGGAACGGTCGCATCGAATCATGGTCGTCGACGACGACCCCGACGTACGCGAGATGCTGCAGGACTTTCTGGACCTGCACCATTTCGAGGTGGGGATGGCGCGGTCCGCGGACGAGGCCCGGGAACTGCTCGCGGCCTTCGCGCCGGATCTCATCCTGCTGGATATCGGGCTGCCCGGCGAAGACGGGCTGAGCCTGGCACGCTACGTCCGCGAGCACCACGACGTGGCCATCGTCATCGTCTCCGGTGCGGGCGACACGCTGGACCGGATCATCGGGCTCGAGGTGGGCGCCGACGACTACCTCACGAAGCCCTTCGATACCCGCGAGCTTCTCGCCCGCGTGAAGAGCGTGCTGCGCCGCTATCGGCGCAATGCCGACACGGCCGAAACCGCCGCCACGACCGGCGGGCCCGCCGGGCGGGCCGCGGCCGCGGGAGAGCTCATAGCGGTGGGCCGCTACCGGCTCGACTGCACGGCGGAGGTGCTGCTCGACGAGGCCGGGGAGGAAGTGCCGCTGACGCGCATGGAGTACGAGCTCCTGCACGTGCTGGCGGAACGCCCCAATCGCCCGCTGTCCCGCGACCGGATACTGAATCTGACCCAGAACCGGGACTGGGACCCCTACGACCGCAGCGTCGACATCCGCGTGGCGCGCCTGCGCCAGAAGGTCGAGGAAGACCCGGCCAACCCGCGTCTGATCCGTACGGTGCGCGGCGTGGGCTACAAGTTCGTGCCGGCATCCTGAGGGCTCGCGGCGGACGAGTGCCGCGATTGTTTCAGTCTCGTATCAATTGTTCGCGCTTTGTAGGCGCAGGTCCGCGGGAACCCCGGCACCGCTAGACTCGGAGACTCCATCCCGCGCCGAACCGATCGATCATGAAAGACGACCGCCATCCCGGTAACGAGCCAGCCGCCTTCGCCGAGGAGGTGGCCGTGCTCTGGCTGGAGGACGGACGCATCGTCTCGTCGAGCGGGCCCGCGGCGGCTTTCCTGGGCCGGGACGACTCTCTCGAGGGCGAAGCGCTTACCGCCGTCATGGCGACGGGGATAGTGCCGGCGCAGGTCATCGAGGCCGCCATGGCCGAAGCCGCCGGCGGCCGCCCCCACAGCCTGATCTGGCGGCGCCTGGACGTGCCCGAGGGCGAAGCGCTTACCGCCGTCATGGCGACGGGGATAGTGCCGGCGCAGGTCATCGAGGCCGCCATGGCCGAAGCCGCCGGCGGCCGCCCCCACAGCCTGATCTGGCGGCGCCTGGACGTGCCAAGGCCCTGGCTCGTGGTGCTGGCGCCAGAAGAGCGGCGGCTGCGCGTGTCTTTCCGCCCCTTCCGCCTCAGTCAGATACTCGACAACACGACCACGCTGGTGTTCGTGAAAGACCCGGAAGGGCGCTACGTCCTCGTCAACCGGGAATTCCTCGAGCGCATCGGCCGCGCGGAGCACGAGGTCATCAGCCGCACGGACTTCGAGCTGATCGACCCGCAGATGGCGGCGGGCTACCGGCGGGCCGATCGGGAGGTGCTGGAGACCTGCCGCGAGATCGAGACCGAGGAGCACGCGCGCTCCGGAGAGCGGCGCACGACCTATCTGGTGCGCAAGTTCGCGCTCTGCGACGAGGGCGGCCGGGCCTATGCGCTGTGCGGCATGGCCACCGACATCTCGCGCCGCAAGCTCACGGAGAACGCGTTGAAGAACGTGGCGCTCGGCGTCTCCGGCGCCGTCGGCAGCGACGTGTTCCGCGCCATCGTCGAGAAGCTGGGCGAGACCCTGTCCGTGGATTTCGCCTTCATCGCGCAGCTGGACGAGGACGGCCGCCGGCTCGACGTGCTGGCCGCCTGGAATCGGGGCGAGCTGACGGCGCCGATGAGCTACGACGTGGCCGACACGCCCTGCCGGTTCGTGCTGGGCGAAGGCTTCCAGTACTACTCGGGCGACGTGCAGCAATGCTTCCCGGCGGACGGCATGTTCCGCACCTTCGGCTTCAACAGCTACACGGGCGTGCCGCTGAAGGACTCCTCGGGAGAGCCGCTCGGCGTGCTGTCCGTGGCCCACAGCCAGCGGCTGCCGGAACCCGAGTTCCTGGAGTCCATACTGCAGATCTTCGCCGTGCGGGCCGCCGCGGAACTGGAGCACCAGCGCGCTCTCGACCGTCAGCAGCAGATGGAGGAGAGCTACCGGACGATGTTCGAGACCGCCGAGGACGGCATCTACATTCACGACATCGACACGGGCTACGTCGTCGACGTGAACCCGACCGTCTACCGCAGTTACGGCTACAGCCGCGAGGAGTTGCTGTCGAAGCGCTTCAGCGATCTCGGCTCGGGCGAGTACCCGCACAATTTCGCCGGTGTCTCGAAGCACATCGAGCGGGCCAGACAGGGCGAGGTGCAGCGCTACGAGTGGCACCGGCGCAATCGCGACGGCAGCCTGCACTGGGACCAGATCGTCATGAAGCGCGTGCGGCTCGGCGGCGTCGACCGGCTGATCTCCTACTCACGGGACATCACGGACCTGAAGCGCCGCGAGGAGGCGCTGACACAGAGCGAGGACCGGCTGCGCGCCACCGTCGAGGCGGCGCTGGACTGCATCATCACGATGGACGCGGACGGGCGGATTCTGGGTTTCAATCCGGCCGCCGAAGACTGCTTCGGCCTCCACGAGCACGAGGCGGTGGGCCGCAAACTGTCCGAGCTGATCATCCCGGAGCGCTATCGCCGTGCCCACGAGCGGGGCATGGCACGTTATCTGCGCGAAGGCAGCGGCCCGTACCTGGGACGGCGCATCGAGACCTGGGCCCTGCGCGCCGACGGCAGCGAGTTCCCCATCGAGCTCGCCATCGGCGTGGCGCAGGGTGCCGGCGGCGAGATATTCATCGGCTATCTCCGCGACATCACCCAGCGCCACGAGGCCGAGGCGCAACGCAAGCGCCTCGAGGAGCAGCTTCGTCAGTCGCAGAAGATGGAGGCCCTCGGTCACCTCACGGGCGGCGTGGCTCACGATTTCAACAACATCCTGACCGGCATCATGGGTTATCTGTCCATGGGCGCCGACCGCGCGGCGGATCTGGGCGACGACACCATGGTCCGGTATCTCGAGCGCGCGAACCGCTCCGCGGAAAAGGCGCGGGTGCTGATCCAGCAGATGCTGACCTTCAGCCGCGGCCAGAAGAGCCGGCCGCGCGCCCTCGCGCTGGAACCGGTCGTTGCGGAGGCGCTGGACCTGCTGCGCTCCACGATACCCAGCACGGTGCATTTCAAGCCGCTGCTGCCGGGGGGGACGGCGCTGGTGCGCATGGATCCGGTCCAGGTCGAGCAGATCATCATGAATCTCTGCATCAACGCCCGGGACGCCATGGACGGCGCCGGCGAGATCACGATCGCGGTGGAGGACGCCGGCCGGCAGGACGAGGTCTGCTCCTCCTGCCGGCACGCCGTCGCCGGCGATTACGTGGAGCTGTCGGTGGCCGACGAGGGCCCGGGCATCGGCGATCATCTGCTCGACCGGCTGTTCGAGCCCTTCTTCTCCACCAAGGAGACCGGCCGCGGCACCGGCATGGGTCTCGCCATGGTGCACGGCATCGTCCACGAGCACGGCGGCCACATCCTGGTGGACCGCGCGCCGGGAGGCGGCGCCTGCCTGCGCATCCTGCTGCCGGCTCTGCACGACGTGGTGCCGGACGAGGACGCCCCGGCGTCGGGCATCGAGTGGGACACGTCCGGGCTCCGCGGCCGCGTGCTGCTGGTGGAGGATCAGGACAGCGTGCGCGAGTTCATGATCGACCGGCTGGAGAGCTGGGGGCTTGAGGTCACGGCCTATCGGGACCCCCTCGCCGCGCTGCGCGCCATCGAGGACGGCTGCGGGGCGCATTTCGGGCTGTTCGACCAGTCGATGGCGTCGATGACCGGCCTCGACCTGGCCGAGCGGGTGCGCCTCTCCGATCATCCCTTCCCGGTGGCGATCTATACCGGTTATGCCGAGGACCTGCACGAAGCCCGGCTGCGCGCGGCCGGGGTGATCGAGGTGCTGCGCAAGCCCGTCGACCAGCAGCGGCTCTTCGAACTGCTGCGCGATCACATCGCCGCGGACTGATACGAAGCGGCAACAAAACGCGGTCGTCCCGAAATCCTGCGGATACGTCGCCCGTCTAGTCTGGCGCCATGGTTCACCGCGACGGAGGACGAGACCATGGACGACGAGACACGCAGACACGACGAACTGGATACGCCGAGGACCATCCTGGGGCTGATCCTGGGCTGCGGCATCCTGGCCATGAACCTCTGGGCGTTCATGCAGGTTTACTGAGGCGCCGGGAGGTCACGGCCATGAAGAAACGTTACGAGAACATCCTCGGCACCATCGGCGACACGCCGGTCGTGAAACTCGGCCGGATGTCGCCCCCGGGCGCCGAGATCTGGGTCAAGCTCGAGGCCTTCAACCCGCTGGGTTCGGTGAAGGACCGCATGGCGCTCGCCGTCATCGAGGACGCCGAGCGCCGCGGCGAGCTGCGGCCCGGGCAGACCGTCGTGGAGGCCACCAGCGGCAACACCGGCATCGGGCTCGCCATGGTATGCGCCCGCAAGGGTTATCCGCTGGTGGTCGTCATGGCGGAGAACTTCAGCGTGGAGCGGCGCCGCCTGATGCGCTTCCTGGGCGCGCGGGTGGTGCTGACGCCGGCCTCCGGGAAAGGCTCCGGCATGCTGGCGAAGGCCGAGGAGCTCGCCGAAGCCCACGGCTGGTTCCTGTGCCGGCAGTTCGAGAACGAGGCGAATGCCGCCGCCCACAGCGAGACCACCGCCCGGGAGATCCTCAGGGATTTCGCCGGCGAGCGCCTGGACTACTGGGTCACGGGCTGCGGCACGGGCGGCACGCTGGCGGGCGTCTCGCGGGTGCTGGCCGAGGAACGGCCGGAGACCCGCATCGTCGTCTGCGAGCCCGACAATGCCCCGGTGCTCGGCAGCGGTCTCAGGCAGAGCCGCAACGATGACGGCTCCCCCGCGGAGAGTCATCCCCGCTTCCGGCCCCACCTGGTACAGGGCTGGTCGCCGGACTTCATCCCGCGGCTGACCGAGACGGCGATGGAGGCGGGCGCGGTCGACCGCGTCGTGCCGGTGGCCGGCGACGACGCACTGCGCTGCGCCCGGGATCTCGCGCGCCGCGAGGGCATTCTGGCGGGCACGTCCGGCGGGGCCACGCTGGCGGGCGCGTTGAAGGTGGCGGAGACTGCGACCGCGGGGAGCGTGATCCTCTGCATGCTGCCGGACACCGGCGAGCGCTACATGTCCACGCCGCTGTTCGACGAGGTCGGGGTCGAGATGGACGAGAAGGAGCAGGCGATCTCGCGTTCCACACCTTCCTTCCGCTTCGACCGGCCCGCGCCGGCTGCGCCGCAGCCGGCGGAGGAGCCGCAGATCGACGAGGAGGCCGCGGCTTTCGTGGAGCGTGTCGTCGCGGACGAGCCCGTGGTGATGTTCGCGCTGGAATGGTGCGAATTCTGCTGGTCGGTGCGCAGGTTCTTCGAGCACTGCCGGATCCCGTACCGCAGCATCGATCTCGATGCCGTCGAATGGCAGGAGAACGATCGCGGCGGCCGGATCCGGGCCGCGCTGAACGCGCGAACCGGCATGCAGACCATCCCCCAGGTGTTCGTCGGCGGCAAGCTCGTCGGCGGTTGCAGCGAGACCTTCGAGGCGTTCGGCAGCGGCGAACTTCACGCCGCGCTGGAGAGCGCCGGAGTGGACTGGGCCGCCGACACCGAGGCGGATCCGCACGGTTTTCTGCCGCGCTGGCTGCACTCCCGGGCCTCCTGACCCGGCCCGTCACAGGAACCGGCATCCATGCCATACTGAGTGGCGGGCATCGCGGCGGCTAGGCGGCTAGGCGGCTAGGCGGCTACGATCTGATGCCCACGGCGATGCGCGGGGGGCGATCAGGCGTGAACAGGCAGTCACTGCAGGAAACGGCACTGGAGTCGGGGGCGGCGGATTCGCCCTGGCCGGACGAAAAGCAGGACAGGGTGGTGTTCCTGCTCGACGTTCCCGACCGGTTCGAGCACAGGCTGCTCAGGGACTGGATCGAGACCACCCGCCCCGCGGTCGGCAAGAATGACTATCGCCTGCTCGATCTGCCCCAGAATGGCGAGGGCCTCGCCGGCCTGGAGAAGATGGAACCGGATACCTGGCTGCAGCCCGTGCGCATCGTGTGGCTGCCGGCGGACCGGGACGAGGGCGGCAGCCTGCTGCGGGACTTCTTCTTCGCGTGGACCGAGCGGCCGACGCTGTTCAGCCGCCGCCGTATCGCCAGGGGCCAGCCGGAGCGGATGCGCTTCATCGCCGGCCAGGGGGCGCCGCTCGCGGACCTGAGGCAGCGTTATCGCGACCAGCACGGTAGCGACGCGCCCACGGTGGGGCTGTCGGATTTCGTCCGCCGCCAGGCGCTGATCACGCTGGAGCGGGCCGAGCGCGTGGCCCGCGGTACCCGCTACAAGGTGGCCAGGCTGCTGCCGAAGGACGTGTTCGCCAACCGGGAGTTCCGCGAACAGCTGGCCAATCTGGCGCAGCAGCGCGACGAGAGCGTGCACAAAGTCACCGACAAGGCGGGCGATTACCTGGAGGAGATGGCGGCCCGGCAGACGCCGTTTTCGCTGGATCTTGCCATGGCCATCTACCGGGCGGCCGCGCGCAGCAACCACGACCCGGACATCGACGTGGACGAGGAGCAGTTGCGCCACGTCGCGGAACTGCTCGGCAGCCGGCCGGTCGCCTTCCTGATCAGCCACAAGTCCATGCTGGATACGATCGCGCTGTCGATCGTGCTGTTCGATGCCAACCTGCCGCTGCCGCTGACATTCGGCGGCATCAACCTGAACACGCCGGGACTGGGGGCGCTCGGCCGGCGGGCCGGCATCATCTTCCTGCGCCGCTCGTTCCAGGACAACGAGATCTACAAGGCGACCTTCCGCCGCTATATCGACTACCTCATCGACAAGCGCTTCTCGCTGCTGTGGGCGCTGGAAGGTACGCGCTCGCGCACGGGCAAGCTGCTGCCGCCGCGTTACGGGCTGTTCAACTACGTGGTCGAGTCCATCCTGCGCACCCAGCTGCTCGACGTGGCGTTCGTGCCGGTGTCGGTCACCTACGACCAGATCACGGAGGTGGAGGACTACGCCACGGAGCAGCGCGGCCACGCCAAGAAGCCTGAGGGGGCGACCTGGATCGTGCGCTTCCTGCGCTCCTCGGCGCCCCACGGCCGCATCTTCCTGCGCTTCGGCGAGGAGCTGGCGCTGACCGACCTGGCGCCCAGGGACCGGCTCGAGGCCGGGCCGGACGAGGCCGAGAAACAGTCGCTGGTGCAGAATCTCGCGCTGCAGGTCGCCTTCCGCATGAACGCGGCCACGCCCATCACCGCCACCGCCATCGTCACGCTGATACTGCTCGCCGCCGGCAACCGGGCGCTGAGCCTGAAGGAGATCGGCTTCCTCACCCGCGTCGGCATGAGCCTGGTGCGCCGCCGCCATCTCGAGATCGCGGGCGACCCGGACTTCCGCCAGCCGGAGACGCTGCCGGCGACCCTGGAGCAGCTGCGCTCCACCGGCATCGTGACGTTCTTCGACGAGGGCACGGAGCGGCTCTACGCCATCACGCCGGATCAGCACCTGAAGGCCGCCTATTACCGGAATACGGCGATCCACCATTTCGTGCTGGACGCGCTGGTGGAAGTGGCCCTGCACCGCGCGGCCGGCGCGCCGGAGGGCGAGCGGGAGGCGGCTCTGTTCGCGCTGCTGGAGGAGCTGCGCGAGCTGTTCCTGTTCGACTTCTACTTCCCGCGCCGGCAGGACTATCCGGCGGCGGTGCAGTCTGTGCTGGAAGAACGATTCCCGCACTGGCGCGACGCGCTCGCCGGCGGCGAAGACGAGGTCGTGCGAGTGCTGCGCCAGAGCCGGCTGCTGCTGGCCCATGCGGTGCTGCGCTCCTTCGCCGACGCCTATCGGGTGGTGGCGCGGGCGCTGGTCGAGGCGGGCGCGGAGGCCGTCGAGGACCGGGCCGCCTTCGTGTCCGGCTGTCTGAAACTCGGCCGGCAGATGCGCCTGCAGGGGCGGCTGTTCTCCGAGGAATCCGTCTCGAAGTCCCTGTACGAGACGGCGCTGAAGCTGGCGGCGCATCGGGACCTGTTGCAGGGGGGCGGCGGCGCCGCCGAAGGCCGGCAGGCCCTGCTGACCGAGCTGCGCGAGGTGCGGCGCGCGCTGGACGGGATCCTGGCGATTACGCTGAACGGGTCGGGCGACAATTGAGGCCGGATTAAGGAATCGGGCCTGAAGGCCCTCCCACGGCGCTATGGCTTGCACAACGGGACTGTCAATCCCTAGAATCGCACCACCCTCCACGGAGCCGGGACGCAACCATGAGCAGCCTGTTCGAGAAACATCGCGGGACGCTGGAGAAGGCAGTGGATGCCTGCGAGAAGCGCTATGCCTGGACGGCGTATCCGGAATCGCCCAGCAGCAAGATCCACGGCAAGGAGATACCCGCTGCCGGACTCGCGGCCTACGAGTCGATGCTGGCCCGGCCGTTCGACCTCGAGTTGCCCGGCACCGTCGGCGAGGTGGGCGAGGAGGTCTCGCCGCTCACCGGCGAGGCGCTCGGCATCACCTACCCGAAGCTCGACCCGGACCGGGCATTCGCCGCGGCGCGGGAAGCCCAGCGCGCGTGGCGCCGTGTGCCCACCGAGGAGCGCGTGGGCATCTGTCTGGAGATGCTGGACCGGCTGGGCAGCGCCGAGTCGCTGTTCGTCAATGCCCACGCCACCGTCCACACCGCCGGCCAGAGCTTCATCATGGCCTTCGCCGGCTGCGGCGCCAACGCGCTGGACCGGGGCCTGGAGGCGCTGGCCTATGCCTGGAAGGCCATGGACGATGTGCCCGGCGAGGCGACCTGGCAGCGTCGTTTCGGTGCCGGACCGGAAACAGAGCTCGAAAAGCGTTACCGCATCATGCCCCGCGGCATCGGCGTGGTGATCACCTGCGCCACGTTCCCTCAGTGGAACGGCTACCCGGCCATCATGGCGGACCTCGCCACGGGTAACGGCGTCATCGTGAAGCCGCACCCGAAGACCACGCTGCCGGTGGCGATCTTCGTGCGTACCATGCGCGAGGTACTGGCCGAGGCGGGCCACAACCCGGACCTGGTCCTGATGGCGGCGGATACCGAGGCCGAGCCCAACACGCTCGAGCTGATCCGCCATCCCGACTGCGCCATCATCGATTTCACCGGCGGCCCCCGTTTCGGCGGCTGGATCGAGCAGCACTGCAGCGACAAGCTGGTTTTCACGGAGACTGCCGGCTGCAATTCCGTGGTGGTGGAATCCACCGGCGACTTCGACGGCATGCGCCGCGCCATCGCCCACTCCCTGTGCCAGGCGTCCGCCCAGATGTGCACCAGCGTGCAGAACATCTTCGTGCCCCGCGGCGGCATCGACGCCGGCGGCCGGCATCTGTCCTTCGACGAGGTGGCCGCCGGCATCGTGGATGCCGTGGAGGAGTTCCTCGCCAACCCGAAGCAGGCGGGCAACCTGTGCGGTGCGCTGGTGGACCCCCGCATCCTCGAGAGCATCGACCGCATCCGCGACGGCGTGCGTGACCGCGGGCGCATCCTGCGCGACTCAGGGCCCTACGAACATCCCGACTACCCGGATGCGCGCACGGCCACGCCGCTGATCGTGCAGGTGGACACCGACGCCGGCGACCTGTTCGGCGAGGAGCACTTCGGCCCGATCTCCTTCGTCATCGCCGCGGACGACGCCGACGCCGGGCTGGCCCGCGCGACCGACGACGTGCGCGCCCACGGGGCCATCACGTCCCACGTCTATTCCACGAACGAGGCCTTCCTGGCCCGCGCGGAAGATGCCTATCACGATGCCGGCGCCTCGCTGTCGTGCAACCTCATCGGCATGCCCATCAACTTCGCCGCCGCCTACAGCGACTTCCACGTCACCGGCCTGAACCCGGCGGGCAACGCCTGTCTCGCCGACCTCGATTTCGTGACCCGGCGCTTCCGCTGGGTGCAGACCCGCTGGCCGCGCGCCTCCGATGCCGCCTGAGGCCGCGTCGTTCGCGGGCCGGGTGGTCGTCATCACCGGCGCCGGCAAGGGCCTCGGCCGCGCCTATGCCCGCTACCTGGCCGCGCAGGGCGCGCGGGTGGTGGTGAACAACCGCAGCCACGCGGGCGAGGAGCAGGCCTCGGCGGACCGGGTGGTGGAGGAGATCCGTGCCGCCGGCGGCGAGGCCGTGGCGGACTACTCCGAGATCACCGAGGCCGGCGCCGGCGAGCGGTTGCTGGAACTGGCGCTCGATACCTGGGGCCGGCTCGACGCCCACATCGCCAACGCGGGCGTCTCGGAAGGGCGCAGTTTCCACAAGCAGTCCATCGAGGAATTCCGCCGGAACTTCGAGGTGAACCTGTTCGGCACGGTCAACGTGCTGCATCCCATCTTCCGCCACCTCTACGATCAGCGCGGCGGCGCCGTGCTGCTCAGCACCTCGGTGGCGGGACTCTACGGCGAGCACGGGTTGCCGGCCTATTCGTCGTCGAAGGCGGCCCTGCTGGGCCTCACGTACGCGCTGGCCCACGAGGGCGCCGGGCGCAACGTGCGGGTGAATGCCATCGCGCCCTATGCCGCGACGCAGATGACCGAGGCCCACCTGCCCGAGGCGCTGCGCGAGCGCATGGCGCCGGACTACGTGGCGCCGGTGGCCGCCTGGCTCGTCGGCGACCAATGCGCCATGAACGGCGAGATCGTCATCTCGGGAGCCGGCAGGATCGCCCGCGCCCGGATGCAGGAGACCGAAGGTCGCTGGATGGAGGGCGCCGATGCGCCTGCGGCCGGCGCCGTGCTGGAGGACCTGGCCGCGCTGCCGTTCGACGCCCATGCGCCGGCGGCCGTGGAGCATTTCCGCCGCTTCGTCGCCGGCGCGCCCGGGACCGGCTGATCGGGCGGGCTGCCGGCCGGGCCGGCTGACCGGCCTCAGGGGACCTGCTTCGCGGCCTCGTATTCCCCGGCAATCGCGTCGACGATGTCGGCGAGCGGCTCCACCTTGCGGATCGTGCCCACGCCCTGGCCGGCCGACCAGACGTCCTTCCAGGCCTTCTTCTCGGACAGGTTCATGCCCGTGCCGGCCTCGAGGTTGTCCGGGTCCAGGCCGGCCGCCTCGATGCTCTGGCGCATGTAATAGGCGTGGGCGCCGGTGAAGAAGTCGGTGAGCACCAGGTCCGGGAACACCGAGTCGACGACCATCTGCTTGTATTCCTCGGAGGCGATGCTCTCCTCGGCGGCGATGAAGCGGGTGCCCATGTAACCGAGGTCGGCGCCGAGCACCTCCGCCGCGCGCACGGCCCGGCCGTCGCCGATGGCGCCGGCCAGTATGAGTATGCCGTCGAAGAATTCGCGCACGGCCGGCACGAAGGCGAAGCCCGCCATATGCCCCGTGTGCCCGCCGGCGCCGGCGGAGACCAGGGCCAGGCCGTCGACGCCCACCGCGGCCGCCTTGCGCGCGTACTCGACGCTGTTCACGTCTGCGATCACCAGCCCGCCCCAGCCGTGCACGGCATCCACTACGTCCTTCGGGCTGCCGAGCGCCGTAATGACGATGGGCGGACGGTACTTCTCGAGGATGGCCAGCTCCTGGTCCAGGCGATCGTAGGTGCGGTGCACGACCAGATTCATGGCCCAGGCATCCGTGGTGCCGGTGATCTGGTCGCGGCGGAAGCCGGCCAGCTGTTCGCTGATGGTCGCGACCCACTCCTCGAACACGTCGATGGTGCGGGCATTCGGCGCCGGGAACGAGCCGAGCACCCCTGCGCGGGCGGCGGCCACCACCATCTCCGGACCGGAAACGAGGAACATGGGCGCGACGACGACCGGCAGGCGCAGGCCCGCCCGGATCTCGTCGAAGCGCTGTCGTGCGCTGGCGTGTGTCATCCCCCCACCCCGAGGTTGTTTTCCGTTTTACTGAGGTTGGCCGTCACCTGGTGCCGCCGATTGGCAATCAGTGACTTTCACGAATAGACTAACACAGGTTTTTCCAAATGGCGCAACCCGAGTGGCGGACCCCTAGGACCCTTAGGGGCGCAATCCTGGGCCGCCGGGGGAGGGATTATGGAGCCGCTCTGGCAGGATACGGGACTGGTCTTGCTGGTCAACCTGGGTGTCACCATGGGGGCCGTGCTCGTCCTCTGGCTGATCAGCATCCCGCTGCGGGACGTCAGCATCATCGACATGGCTTTCGCGGTGATTCTGCTGGGCGTGGCTGGGGTGACCTACGCCATGACGGACGGGGCCGAACCGCGCAAGAACCTCATTCTGGCGCTGGTGGCACTGTGGGCCGTGCGTATCACGGTCCATCTGGTGCGGCGCAACTGGGGCCACGGCGAAGACCCGCGCTACACGAAGCTGCGCAGCTGGGTGAACGACGACCGCGCCTTCATTTGGCTCAGCCTTCGGCAGGTGTTTTTGCTGCAGGGCATCGTGCTATGGCTGGTCTCGCTGCCGATCCAGGTGGGGCAGATCTACCGGGAGCCCGCGGACCTCGGCATCGCCGCGTTCGCCGGCGCCGCCCTGTGGCTGGTGGGCTTCGTGTTCGAGACGGTGGCCGATCACCAGCTGGCTCGCTTCCGCGCCGATCCCGCCAACAAGGGCAAGGTGCTCGATACCGGGCTGTGGCGCTACTCCCGGCACCCCAATTACTTCGGCGAACTCTGCGTCTGGTGGGGCCTGTTTCTCATCGCCTGCGACAATCCGTGGGGTTTGCTGACCATAATCGGCCCGATCGGCTACACTTACCTCATTGTCAACGTCACCGGACAGCGTACGCTGGACAAGAAGATGGCGCGGGAGAAACCGGGGTACAGGGACTACATGGAGAAGACCAGCGGGATGATCCCCCTGCCGCCGCGACGCTCGAGGGACGGCGGGGGCGATGACGGCGAATAACCGAAGCGGCAAGGCCGAGCAGGACCTCATCCTCAGCAGCCAGGTGGCCCAGGCCCTGGCGGTGATCGGTGACCGCTGGGCGATGCTGGTGATCCGGGACGTATTCCTGGGCTTCCGGCGCTTCGAGGACCTGCGCCACCGCAGCGGCGCCGCCCGCGGCACCCTGGCATCGCGTCTGAAACGTCTGGTGGAGAACGGGATCCTGTACCGCAACCCGTACCAGATGTCCCCGCCGCGCTACGAGTATCGACTGACCGACAAGGGCCTCGACCTCTACCCCGTCATCCTGTCGATCTGGAACTGGGATACGCGCTGGGGCAGCGGTGACGAATCCCATCCCGCGCTCATCCACAAGCACTGCGGACACGCCATGCAGGCCGAATTCCGCTGCAGCGCCTGTGCCGAGCCCATCACCATGTACAGCGTGCGGTTCGTGCCCGGCGCGCCGGACAGCAAGGGTGCCGCGGTACCGGCGCGGTTCCAGCGCCGCTCCAAGAAGGACAGCAAGTCCAGCCAGGCCGCCGACCAGCGCTTCTTCCATACGCTGGACGTCATCGGCGACCGCTGGACCGGCCTCGTGACGGCTGCCGCCTATTTCGGCCTGCGCCGCTACGACGACATCGCGAAGGGCATCGGCATCGCCACCAACATCCTCTCGGACCGGCTGAAGCTGCTGGTCCACCACGGCATCATGGAGCGCAAGGCGTATCAGAAGCGGCCGGTGCGCTACGAGTACCGGCTCACCGAAAAGGGCATGGATCTCTACCTGGTGGCGCTGACCATGCACGAATGGGCCAATCGCTGGATCGTCGCGCCGGACCGCCGGCCGCTGGAGCTGATCCACCGGCCCTGCGGCGAGCCGCTGGTCAGCGCCATGGTCTGCAGCGAATGCGGCGAGGCGCTGAAGCCGGAAGACGTCGACTTCGACCGCGATGCCTACCGGCCGCGCCGGGCCGCCGCCCGCGCCAGCCGCTGATCAGGACGCGGCGACGCGCTCCAGGATGAGCCCGGTGCCGATCCCGGCGGCGCCGGAGACGGCCACCAGCCCCACGCCCAGGTCCTGACGCTCCAGTTCGTCGAGCACGGTGCCGACCAGGCTCGCACCCGTCGCGCCCATGGCGTGGCCCAGCGCGATGGCGCCGCCGTTGGGGTTGATGCGCTCGGCGTCCCAGGGCATGTCGCGCACGAACTTCACCGACACCGCGCCGAAGGCCTCGTTGAACTCCACCAGGTCCACGTCGGCATGCTCCATGCCGGCCTTGGCGAGCACCGCCGCGACCACGTCGATGCCGCCGGTCAGCGCGAGGAGCTCGTTGGAGGAGACGTTGGCCATGGCCCTGATGCGCGCGCGGGGCTTCAGGCCGGCGGCCTCGCCCGCCGCGCGGCTGCCGAGCGCCACCAGCGAGGCGCCGTCCACCACCGCCGGCGAATTGCCGGCATGGTGCAGGTAATGCAGCTCGCCCAGTTCCGGGAACGCCGCCTTGAAGGCCGCCGCATAGCCTTTCTCGCCGAATTCGGTGAACAGCGGTTCGAAGGTGGCGAGCTTCTCCGTGGTCGCGCCCGGGCGCACGCATTCGTCCTGCTCCACCATGGCTCCGCCGGCGGGGTCTGCCACGGCCACCAGCGACTTCGCGAAACGGCCCTCGCTCTGGGCGCGGGCTGCGCGCTGCTGGCTCATGACCGCATAGGCGTCGCATTCCTCCCGGCTGATGCCGTCCAGGCTGCCCACCAGGTCCGCGGCGAGCCCCATGGGGACGAATCGCGTCTTCTGCGCCACCGCCTGATCGGAATAGAAGGCGGCCTTGTCCGAGAGCATCGGCACCCGGGACATGCATTCCACGCCGCCGGCCAGCACCAGCTCGTCCATGCCGGTGGCGATCTTCATCGCCGCGAAGTTGCAGGCGTCGAGCCCGGACGAGCAGTAGCGATTCACGGTGATGCCCGGCACCGAGGCCGGCAGGCCCGCATACAGCGCCGCCACCTTGGCAATGTTGCCGCCCTGTTCGCCCACCTGGGTCACGCAGCCGAGGATGATGTCGTCGATGCGCCCGGCATCGAGCCCGGTGCGCTCGAGCAGCGCCCCGATCAGCGTCTTCTGCAGGTCCAGCGGCGTGAGCCCGTTCAGCGCGCCGCCCTCGCGGCCCTTGCCACGCGGCGTGCGCACGGCATCATAGATGAAGACGTCGGTCATGTCGGTCGCTCCCGATGAGTGGGTGTTGGTGGCAGGCGGTCAGATTGGCTTCGGCAGCCTCGATGGCTTCGATTGCGATCGCCCCACCGGCATTATATAGTCGCCCCGAGTCTAGTTATGAAAGCCATTGGTTTCAACGAGGTCGTCCGATGAAGAGAGCGATCGATTTCTACTTCGACTTCTCCTCGTCCTACAGCTACATCGGCCAGCATCGGCTGCGCGCGCTGGCGGAGGAGTTCGGCGTCAGGATCGACTGGCAGCCGATCGCGCTGGGCGCGATCTTCAAGGCCCGCGGCCATGCGCCGCCGCAGCCGGATTCCCTGAAGGGCCGCTACGTCTGGCACGACGTGGAGCGCTCGGCGGCGGAATGGGGCCTGCCCTACCACTGGCCCGACCCGTTCCCCTTCAACAGCATCCTGGCGGCCCGCGCCTACTGGTTCCTGAAGGAGATCGACGAGGAAGACGCCGTCGACTGGATCGGCGCGGTATTCGACGCCAGCTTCGGCCAGGGCCGGGACTGCTCCGATCCGGCGGTGCTCGCCGAGGTGGCAAAAGGGCTGGACCTGGATGCCGAAGAGGTGATGCAGGGCATCGCACGGGACGAGGTCAAGCAGAAGCTGAAGACGGTCACCGACGAGGCGATGGAGCGGGGCGTGTTCGGCGCGCCCACCTTCTTCCTGGACGGCGAGATGTACTGGGGCGCCGACCGCATCGACCAGATGTGGCGGACGCTCGAGCGTGAGCGGCAGGGGGAACGATGAGCGAGAGAGTCTACGTGCTGGGCGGCTATCAGACGGATTTCGCCGCCAACTGGGCCCGCAACGGGGACGAGCTGTTCGACGCCTTCGCGCACACCGTGCGCACCGGCGTCGACACCGTGGGCATAGAGCCCGAGGAGATCGAGGTAGCCCACGTCGGCAACTTCGCGGCGGAGCTGTTCTGCAAGCAGGGCCATCTCGGCGGCTTCTTCGCCGCGCTGCACCCGGCCTTCTCCGGCAAGCCCGCCTCCCGCCACGAGGCCGCCTGCGCCTCGGGCAGCATCGCAATCCTGTCCGCCGCCGCGGACATCGAGGCGGGGCGCTACAACCTGGCCGCCGTGATCGGCATCGAGCAGATGCGCAACGTGCCCGGCCAGACGGCCGCGGATCTCATCGGCGGCCCGGCCATGTGGAGCGGCCACGAGTGCGCGGACGTGGAGTTCCCCTGGCCGCATCTCTTCAGCGAGCTGGCCGACGAATACGACCGCCGCTACGGCCTGAAGCACGAACACCTGGCCGGCATCGCGAAGAACAACTTCGACAACGCCCGGCGCAACCCGAACGCACAGACCCGGCGCTGGGAATTCACCGCCGCGAGCTTCGCCGAGGACGACGAGGCCAACCCGGTCATCGAGGGGCGCATGCGCAAGCAGGACTGCGGCCAGATCACCGACGGCGCCGCGATTGTGTTCCTCGCCGGCGCGGAGAAGGCGGCCGAATACGCGAAGCGCCACGGCACGAGCCTCGACGACCTGCCCTGGATACGGGGCTGGGGCCACCGCACCGCGCCGATCACCTATCAGCAGAAGATCGAGGAGAGCAGGGACGCACCCTACATCTTCCCCCACGTCCGCGGCGCCATCACCGACGCCTTCGGCCGGGCCGGCATCGAGGGCGTGGAGCAGCTCGACGGCATCGAGACCCACGACTGCTTTACCAGCACCGAATACATGGCCATCGACCACTTCGGCATCACGGCGCCGGGCCAGAGCTGGCAGGCGGTGGAGAACGGCGACATCGCCCTCGGCGGCCGCATCCCCGTGAATGCGAGCGGCGGCCTGATCGGCCTGGGCCATCCGGTGGGCGCCACCGGCGTGCGGATGATGCTCGACAGCTACAAGCAGGTCACGGGCCGGGCCGGCGACTACCAGATCGAGGGCGCGAAGACGGTGGCCACGCTGAACATCGGCGGCAGCGCCACCACCACGGTCAGCTTCGTCGTCGGGCGCTGAGAGGCGACGAAGCCGCCGGCGCCCTTCCCCTCAAACCCCGACGGCCCGGGCGGGTCAGGCCGACTCCGCCGGGGCGTCCCCGGATTCCGCGCCGCCCTTATCCAGTTCCCGCTGGAGATAATCCACCAGCTCCTCCTCGCTGCACAGCGGCGTGCGCGTGTGCTCGAAGATATGGGTCTCACGCGGCTTGCGGTCGAACCAGATCACCTCCTCGTCGCCGATCTCCGGCCGTTCGGCGGCCAGCCACAGCGCGGTGTCGCCGCCCTGCAGCGGCGTGCGCAGCAGGACGTTCTGGATCTTCCAGAAGGTCGGCAGGGAAAATCTGACCCCCGGTGTTTTCGACCAGCCCGGATGGGTGACGTAGACACGCAGGCCCCGGTCGCCGTATTTGCGGTTCCAGTAGTTGGTCAGCGCCACCTGGGCGCGTTTGTGGAAGCCGTAGGCGATCTTGCCGCTGTAGCGCTTCGGGTCCAGCGTGTTGAGGCCCTTGATCGAGCGGGGGACGTTGTACATGCCGCCGGAGGACATGTTCACGATGGTGGCCTCGTCGGCGAATTTGCCGGCCTCTGCCAGGCCCTCGGTAAGCTGAAAGTGGCTGAGCAGGTTGGTGACGAAACTCTTCTCCCGTCCTTCGCCGGTGAGTTCGTGCTCATTCAGCAGGACTTCGCCGGTGAGTTCGTGCTCATTCAGCAGGATGCCCACGTTGTTCATGAGCACGTCGATCCGGCGCTCGTCGGCGACGAGCCTGCCGAGCAGTTCGTCGGTCTCCGACTGCAGCGACATGTCCGCGACCAGCGGCGTGACCCTCCCGGCGGACTCGGCCGGCAGCGCATTCACCGCGGCCGTGAGCCGCTCGGCGTTGCGGGCCACGGCGACCACGCTGGCACCCGCGGCGGAAGCCGTGCGCATAATGGCCGCTCCGATGCCGGCGTTCGCCCCGGTGACCACCCAGTGCTGACCGGAGAAGTCCCACGGGCGGGAGGAGCCCCAGGGCAGCCCCCGGGCGTAATAGCCGATCTTGGTGTAGTTCGGGGTAAAGCGCCCGTAGAAATTGACGATCTTCAGCAGTGTTGCCGCGTCCATCCGCTGCTCCAGTCACTTGCAATATAGAACTTAAAATACCCGGCGGGCGCTCCCGCCGTCAACTGGCGGTTGACGGCCGGGTGACTGCTGGCTAAGGTCGGGTTTCTTAATGCAAGTGACTGCAAGCGCCGTTGGGGGAGATGCGACGATGAGCGGCGACCGAGAAGAGATCCGACCGCCCTGGTTCGATCCGGGCATGCCGGACCGGGACGACTGCGTCCTGAAGGGCCTGCTGGACAGCCGGGCGGAGCGCTGTCCCGATCGCCGGGTCGCCCTGTTCGAGAACGGCACGGAGTGGACCTACGCCGAGTGCCGCCGCGAGGTCCGCGACACGGCCGCCGGCCTGCAGGCGCTCGGCGTCGGCCGCGGCGACGCGGTCATCGCCTGGCTGCCGAACGGCCGGGACATCGTCCGGGTCTGGTTCGCCGCCAACTACCTCGGCGCCATCTACGTGCCGCTGAACACGGCCTATCGCGGCGGCGTGCTGGAGCACGCCGTCAACCTCACCGGCGCGCGGATCATGGTCACCCATCCCGAGCTGGTCGAACGTCTGGAAGGGCTGACGCTCGAGAGTCTCGCGCAGGTGGTGCTGTCGGGCGGCGAGGTGCTCGCGGACCGGCCCGGTCTGCGCTTCCACGGCGCGGACGCGCTGAAGGGCGACGGCGAGTCTTTCGACGACTCCGCCGTAATCGAACCCTGGGACATCCAGAGCGTCATCTATACCTCCGGCACCACCGGGCCGTCGAAGGGCGTGCTGTCGCCCTACCTGCAGCTCTATACGACCGCGGTCATCAACTACCGGATGGAGGACGGCGACGCCATCCTGGTGAACCTGCCGATGTTCCACGTCGGCGGCACCAGCCCCATCTACTGCGCGCTGGTGAATTCGGGGTGTTTCTATCTCGTGAGCGGCTTCAGCACCACCGAATTCTGGGACCAGGTGCGGCGTGCGAACTGCGTGACCACGGCCGGGCTGATCGGCGCCATGGCGCCGTTTATCGCCAAGTCGGAGCCGCGGCCGGACGACACCGAGAACCCGCTCCGCAACCTGACGATGTTCCCGATCAACGACGAGACCATCGCGCTCGGCAAGCGCTTCGGCTTCGACTACGTGACCGGCTTCAACATGACCGAGGTGTCCACGCCGCTGATCAGCGACGTGAACTCCGAGGTTCACTACGCCTGCGGCCGGCCCCGTACCGGCATGGAATGCCGGCTGGTGGACGAGAACGACATCGAGGTGCCCCGCGGCGAGCCCGGCGAGCTGATCGTGCGCTCCGACCTGCCGTGGACCATGAACGCCGGCTACATCAACATGCCGGAGGCGACGGCCCGGGCCTGGCGCAACGGCTGGTTCCACACCGGCGACGTGTTCCGCCAGGACGAGAACGGCGAGTATTTCTTCGTCGATCGGCGCAAGGACACCATCCGGCGCCGGGGCGAGAATATCTCGTCGCTCGAGGTCGAGGCCGAGGTGATCCGCCACCCCGAGGTCGACGAGGTGGTCGCCGTCGGCGTGCCGAGCGAGTACACGGAGGAGGAGGTGCTGATCGTCGTCGTGCCGAAGGCCGGCGCGAGCCTCGATCCGGTGGCGCTCACGGAGTTCCTGGTGGAGCGTCTGGCTTATTTCATGGTGCCCCGTTACGTGCGCATCGTCGCCGAGATACCGAAGACGGAGACCAACAAGCCCCGCAAGGTGCTGTTCCGGGAAGCCGGCGTCACCGACGATACCTGGGACCGCGAGGCGGCGGGCATACGCCTGAAGCGCGAGCGGCTCGGGTCGTGACGCCGGACGCCGAAACCGCCGGCCTCCTGCGCCTGATGGCGGAGGCGGAGTACCCGCCCATCTGGACGCTGCCCGCCGCCGAGGCGAGGAAGATCCACGATCCGCTCACCGCGGCATCCGCCCACCCGGCCGAGCCCGTGGCGGAGACACGGCACGTGGAGATGGCCCCGGGTCTGCGCGCGCGGCTGTATCGCCCCGAGGGCGCCGAAGAAGGAGCGCCGCTGCTCCTCTATTTCCACGGCGGCGGCGGTGCCATCGGCGATCTCGATTCCCACGACGCGGTCTGCCGGACGCTGGCCGATGCCAGCGGTGCCGTCACGCTGGCCGTCGACTACCGCCTGGGTCCCGAATACCGTTTCCCCGCCGCCTGGGAGGATGCCTGGACGGCCTGGCGATGGGCGCTCGAAAACGCTGCCGGGCTCGGCGCCGATCCTGACCGTATCGTCGTTGCCGGCGACAGCGCCGGCGGAGGTCTCGCGGCCTCGCTGGCGCAGCGCGCGGTGGCCGGGTGCGGTCCCGCGCCGCTTTTTCAGCTCCTGATCTATCCGGCGCTGGATGCCTCCCGGGACGCGGAGCGCTATCCCTCGGTGGCCGAGAATGCCGACGGGTATTTCCTGACGAGGGAACTGATGGCCTGGTTCGGTGCCCAGTATCTCGCGCCGGGCCAGGACCCGGCCGACGCGAGACTGTCGCCCGGACTCGCCGACACTCTGTCCGGTCTGCCGCCGGCGCTGATCGTGACGGCGGGGCTGGATCCGCTGCGCGACGAGGCGGCGGATCCGCTGCGCGACGAGGCGGCGGCCTATGCCGAGGCACTGGAGCGGGCAGGGGTCCCGGTGGAGTATCGCTGCTACGAGCAGACCATCCACGGCTTCGTCTCTTTCGGCCGCTTCCTGTCGTTCACGGCGCCGGCGATCCGGGACTGGGGCGAAGCCGTGCGCGCGGCGGCCGCGGGAGGAGACTGACATGACCACCGAAGAGCGACACGGCCTTTGCCGATTCTGCCATGCCTTCTGCTCGATGAAGATCCACCTCGAGGACGGGCGCATCGTCAGGCTGATCGGTGACAAGCACAACCCGGTGTATGCCGGTTACAGCTGCATCAAGGGCCGCAACTTCCACGAGTTCCACTACGCCGACGAGCGCATCCTGCATCCCCTGAAGCGGGGTGAGGACGGCAGCCGCGGCGAGATCCCCCTGCCGCAGGCCCTGGACGAGGTCGCGGCGAAACTGCAGGCGATCGTCGCCGAGCACGGCCCCCGCGCGGTGGCGATGTACACCGGGACGTTCAGCCACTTCTGCGTGGGCGGCGTGATGACGCGGCACGCCTTCATGGATGCCATCGGCTCGCCCATGCGCTTCACGAATGCCACGATCGATCAGCCCGGCAAGCCCATTGCCATGGCGCTGCACGGGCGCTGGGGTGCGGGCCCCGAGGCTTTCGCCGACTCCGACGTCTGCATGCTGGTAGGCGCCAACCCGCTGGTCTCGATGTGGGGCGGCATCCCGCCGTTCAACCCGGCGAAGCGACTGCACGAGGCGAAGAAGCGGGGGCTGAAGCTCATCGTGATCGATCCGCGCCGCACCGAGAGCGCGCGTAAGGCGGACATCCACCTGCAATGCCTGCCCGGGCACGACCCGGAGATCCTGGCGGCCATCATCCGCGTGATCATCGCCGAAGGCCTCCACGACCGGGACTTCGTCGCCGCAGAGGTGAACGGCTTCGACGAACTGGCCGCGGCGGTGGAGCCGTTCACGCCGGAACGGGTCGCCGCCCGTGCCGGGCTGCAGGCCGACGACATCGCGGCGGCCGCGCGGATGTTCGCAAACGGCAGGAAGGGTAACGCGACGGGCGGCACCGGCTCGAACATGGCTCCCCACGGGACCCTGATGGAGTATCTGCTGCTCGCGCTGAACACGATCTGCGGACGCTGGGTGAGAGCGGGCGAGCGCGTGCCGAATCTCGGCTGCCTGTTCCGCATGTTCTCGGGCAGGGCGCGGGCGGAGAAACCGCGGCCTGCCGTCGGCTTCGGCGAATCGTTGCGCGTGCGCGGGCTGGCCGATACCGCCGCCGGACTGTCCACAGCCGCGCTGGCCGACGAGATCCTGACACCGGGGGAAGGGCAGGTGCGCGCGCTGTTCGTCGCCGGCGGCAATCCACTGGCGGCGTTCCCGAACCGGGAGAAGGTCCGGCGGGCGCTGGAATCCCTTGACCTGCTGGTGGTCATCGATCCCCAGCTGTCAGCCACGGCGGAACTCGCGGATTACGTGATCGGCCCGATGTTCGGCTACGAGATGCCCGCCATCTCCTTCGCCAACGAGGGCATGGTGACCTACGGCCTGTCCATCGGCTTCCAGGAGCCGTTCGCCCAGTACCAGCCCGCGCTCATCGACCCGCCGGAGGGCGCGGAGGTGATGGAGGACTGGCGCGTGTTCTACGAGCTCGCCCGGCGCATGGACATGCCGCTCGGTTTCCGCGGCTACGCCTGGGACATGGAGTCGCCGCCCACCACCGACGAGCTGATCGAGGTGTTCACCAGCCGCAGCCCCGTGCCGCTGGAGGAGATCAAGAAGTATCCGGAAGGCCACATCTTCGAGGAGCGCTCCGCGCCGGCGGAACCGCGGGACCCGGACTGGCCGTACCGCCTGGAGGTCGGCAATGACGGCATGATGGCAGAGCTGGCCGGTCTTGCCGCTGCAGGCGGCGCGGACGAGGCTGGACGTCAGGGCGCGGCGGACGAGGCGAGGCCGGGCGGCGAAGGCCTGCCGCTGCTGCTGGTGAGCAGGCGCCAGCACCATGTCTACAACTCGGTGGGGCACCGGGTGAAGGCACTGGCGAAGAAGGTGCCGTACAACCCGGCCTACATGAATCCGCGGGATGCGGCGGCGCTCGGGCTGGCGGCCGGCGACCGGATCGAGATCGCCAGCGGCAATGGCAGCGCCCCCGCCGTCGTGGAGTTGGCCGACGACGTCCGCCCCGGCGTCGTCTCGGTCGCCCACGGATTTCCGAACACCACGGCCGCCGATGACTTCCGCGGCACCAGCACCAGCGCGCTGGTCGACGACGAGACCGACTACGACATCTGGAGCGGTCTGCCGCGCATGAGTGCGCTGCCCGTGCGTGTGCGCGCGGCAGGCTGAAGCGGCCTGTCGGCCGCGCCACCATCCCATTGCCGGAACAGGAGACGCCGATGTTTGACTACAGGACCCCGTGCCTCGCCGCCGCCGTACTGGCGCTGGCCTGCGCCCTTGCAGGTCCCGCCCACGGCGGGCCGCAGGAGGATGCGGTGGAGGCCGTCATCCGCGGATTGCAGAAGGACTGGAACGCGGCCGACATGACCGCCTATCTGGATGCCTACGGCAAGGGCGACGACATGCGCCTCGTCTACGGCAAGACCTGGCTCGCCGGCTGGGATGCCGTGAACCGCGTGTTCCGCGAGAACTGGCCGGACGAGCGGCGCATGGGCAAGTTCACCATCGACAAGATGGAGGTCCGGCTGCTGACCGACGACGTGGCCGTGGCCACGGGCTCGTTCGAGCACGTATTCCCTCACGAGACGATCCGGGGCGCCTTCACCCACGTGCTGGAGAAGACGGCCGACGGGTCCTGGGAGATCGAACACGAGCACACGTCCCGCGGCGAGACGATCGTCCACGAGGACGCCCCCGAAGAGGCCTCTTGAAAGGTCTCTGAAATGGCCCCTGACAGCGGCTACGGCGGCCAGGGCGGCCAGGGGAGTGTGGAGGCAGCCGGCTGAGGCGGACTATTCCTCCACGGTCAGCGCCTCCTCCAGCTGCGCCCAATCGTAGTAATCGCGCCACGCCTGCACCTCGCCGTCGGCGATCTCCAGCACGCCGACGACCGGGATGCGGGAATGCTTGCCCTTGTAGACGAAGTCGTCGACCCGCTCGAGGAACACGACGTTGCCGTTGATCGCCATGTTGCGGATCTGCAGCTCGATGCGCTCGATCCCGTCCACCAGCGCGAGGAAGCGCGGGCGGATGGTCTCGCGGCCGATCACCGGCTCCTTCATCATGCTCTGGAACACGGCGTCCTCGGCGAACAGATCGATCATGCGGTCCCACTCCATGGTGTTCCAGGCGTCGACCATCTTCATCGCGACGGCCTCGGCCTCGGCTTCGACAGCGTCGGTGCCGGCATGATCGCCGGCCTGCGGGACCAGCGGGACCAGCAGCAGCGACAGCAGTAGAACGTGCATTCTCATAGGACGAGTCTCCCCCTGAAAGTGAATCTCACGTGGTCGCCCGCCATCCCTCCGCGGGGCGCAGCCACAAACTTGCGTAATTAGACTGGGACAGTCTAAGCTAGCCTTCGGTCGCAGGCAATCCGGTCACCGGCGGGGTGCGCGGGTGCCGCAACCGGGCAGCAGCGGGGGAGAGAACGCATGCAGCAGACGCAGACCGTCGGCGCGGACGCTCACGACGAAGACGGCGAATGGCCGAATCCGGTCTACTCCTGGTACGTGGTCGGCGTGCTCATGCTCGCCTACACCAACTCCTTCATCGACCGCCAGATCCTGAGCCTGCTGATCGAGCCGATCCGGGCGGATCTCGCCATCAGCGATACCCAGGTGAGCCTGCTCGCCGGCCTCGCCTTCTCCATCTTCTACACGCTGATGGGCGTGCCGATCGCGCGGCTCGCCGATCAGAAAAACCGCAAGGTCATCATCGCCTTCGGCGTCGCCTTCTGGAGCGCGATGACGGCGCTGTGCGGTGCGGCGCGGAACTTCTGGCAGCTGTTCGCCGCCCGGGTCGGGGTGGGCGTCGGCGAGGCCACGCTGTCGCCGGCCGCCTTCTCGATCATGGCGGACTACTTCCCGAAGCATAAGCTCGCCCGTGCCTTCAGTGTCTATTCCATGGGCGTCTATTTCGGCGCGGGGCTGGCGATGATCATCGGCGGCATCGTCGTGCGCATGGTGATGAACGCCGGCGTGGTGACCGTGCCGGTGCTGGGTGACGTCCGTCCCTGGCAGATGACGTTCTTCTTCGTCGGCGTCCTCGGCCTGCCGATATTCCTGCTCGTGCTGACGATCCGGGAACCGGTGCGCCGCGGTCTGAAGGCGGCAGGCGTGCCGCGGGAAGGGAATGCGAGTTCGCTGCCGGTGCTGCTGGCCTTCCTGAAGGTGAACGCCCTTACGGTGGCGTTCCACTTCCTCGCCTTCTCGATGATCGGCATCGCCATCGCGGGCTACATGGTCTGGACGCCGACCCTGTTCATCCGCACCTGGGGCTGGGAAGCCTCCACCATAGGACTCGCCTACGGCGGCATCATGTTCGTGCTCGGCACGGCGGGCGTCTACGCGGGCGGTTACGTGGCCGACTGGCTGGAGCGGCGGGGCCGCCGCGACGCCATCCTGCGCGCGGCCTTCTATGGCGGTGTGATCACGGTACCGTTCGCGGTGGCGACGCCGCTGATGCCGAACGGCGGCCTCGCGCTGGCCTGCCTGGCGGTGACCAGCTTCCTGCTGGCCTTCCCCCAGGGCCTGCCCGCCGCCGCGCTGCAGGTGATCACGCCCAATCCCCTGCGCGCCCAGATGACGGCACTGTACTTCCTGGTGGGCAACCTGATCGCGCTCGGTTTCGGTCCCACCCTCGTGGCGCTGGTGACGGACTTCGGCTTCGACGACCCGATGAAGCTCCGGTACTCGATGGCCGTGGTGAGCGCCACGGTGATACCGGTGGGGGTTCTCCTGAGCTACCTGGCGCTGCGACCCTATCGCGCCAGCCGACAGCGCGCGGAGGTGCCCCAGGGCTAGCCCCGCGCGGCCGTCAGGTACGTTCGGCGTGCCACGCCCTCGACCAGTCGCTCAGGTCCGCCAGGCGTTCGCCCAACTCGCGGCCCCGCTGCGTGTAACCGTAACCGTCGTCCTCCAGGTCCACGAGGCCGGCCTCGCGCAGTTCGCGGAGTCTGCGGTTGAGACTGGTCGGCGAGACGTTGTCGCAGCGCTCGCGCAGCTGCCGGAAAGACAGCCGCTCGTCGCGAAGCTCCCAGAGTATGCGCAGCGTCCAGCGCCGGCCCAGCAGGTCCAGGAGCGCCATGATGGGCCGTCGGGCTGACCCGCGGCTCTTGTCGCCTGTATTCGTAGTCATGTTGACACTACAGTTTCTGTAGCAGTATGCTTTGCTACAAATACTGTAGCACAGGAGCCGCATGATGAGAGAGGTTCTCGCCCCCGTGGAGCCGCCGTGGCCGGAGGACGTGGTCGCCGCGTTCGAGTCGTACCCGAAGCGGGACGGCTACGTCCTGAAGTTATTCCGCGTGTTCGCCAACAGCCTGCGCTTCCTGCGGGGCAAGGGTGTGGTGAACCTTCTGGATGGGGACAGCCCGCTGTCGCTCAGGGAACGTGAACTCGTGATTCTGCGCACCTGCGCGCAGCGCAATTGCGAGTACGAGTGGGGCGTGCACGCCGCCGCATTCGGCGCCGCGGCGGGGCTGGGCCCGGAGCAGATCCGGGCGACCCGGCTTTCGCCGCCCGACGCTCCTTGCTGGACGGAGGCCGAGGCGGTTCTGCTGCGGGTGATCGACGGACTCTGCGCCGACGGCCGGCCGGACCCGGTCACGCTCGATGCGTTCCGCGAACTCTGGGATCTCGAGCAGCAACTCGAGATCCTTGCACTGTGCGGCAACTACCATACGGTCAGTTTCGTCGCCAATGCGAGCGCCCTGGAACCCGAGGCGTTCGCGATCGCTTTTCCGGGCGACGGCCGAAGCGCGTGCTGATTTGCTATGCTCGTCCCCGTTGGCGCAGGCCCCCAATCGGAGGATGCCATGGCCGGTGGCTGGGCCCGTGACGGGGCCGTACAGGAACAGATAGATGCCAGCGTCGACGACGCCGTGCAACGCGCCCGTGGCCGGTTGCCCCGCGGCCCTTCCCTGACGCATTGCGAGGAATGCGGCGACGAGATCCCGGCCGCGCGGCGCGAGGCCGTCCCCGGCGTGCGCCGCTGCCTCGGCTGCCAGGCCGAGCGGGACGAGAAAGGGCAGGGCGAAGCCCTCTACAATCGCCGCGGCAGCAAGGACAGCCAGCTGCGGTGACGCAGTCCCGCCAGCGGCTCGAGCAGGTGCTGCGGGAACTGGCCCCGACGCTCGGCCGCGATCCGGCCCGGTTGGCCGAGGAGGCCGAGGGCTATCTCGCGGAACTGGACAGCCGCCGCAGCGCCACGGGCGTGGGTCTGTTCGCCGCGCTGAGCCGGTTCGTCTGCCGGCGCGGCTATGCGCGGGATATCGTCTGCGACGACGGCGAGTTCGCCCGCGTCGCCGAGCTGGCGCGGCGGGGACCGGTGGTCTATCTGATCACCCACAAGACCTATCTGGACATCTTCGCGCTCTATCATGCCCTGCACGAGCGCGGCATCGACACGCCGTACGTCTTCGGCGGCATCAACATGGACTTCCTGGGGCTCGGCTGGCTCTCCCGGCGGGCGGGCGGCATCTTCATCCGGCGCGGCATCCGCGACAACCCCGTGTACCGGGCGGCGCTGAAGAGCGCCATCGGCGATCTGCTCTCGGCCGGCGCCTCGTTCATGTGGGCGATCGAGGGAACGCGGTCCCGCACGGGCAAGCTCGTCATGCCGAAGCTCGGCCTGCTCAAGTATGTGGTGGAAGCAAGCCGCGAACTCGACGGAGACCCGGTCCGGTATGTGCCCGTCTCCATCGCCTACGACCAGATTCCCGACGTCCCGGAGATGACGGCGCAGCAGACGGGCTCGGGCAAGTCGCCGGAGTCGCTGCCCTGGTTCCTGAGCTACATCCGCGGCCTCAGGCAGCCTCTCGGGCGCATGTACGTCCGCTTCGGCGAGCCCGTGTCGCTGCACGATACGCCGGACGCGCCCGCCCTGGAGTCGGCAAGCGCGGAGTCGGTGGAGGTGCAGAAGCTCGCGTTCGAGGTCTGCTACCGGATCAACCGGGTGACGCCGCCCACCACCGCCTCGCTGGTCATGATGGCGCTGCTCTGCGAGGAGGGGCTTGGCCGCACGCGGTTGCGCGACGATGTGATCGCGCTCTTCGCGCACGTGCGGCGCCACGACCCGGCGGCGGTGAAAGCGTTGCCCGCCGAACCGGATGCCGAGCTCGAACGGGTGGTGGCGGAACTGGCCGCCACCGGGATGGTGGCCGAATCGACCGGCCGGCTGACGGTGCCGCGCGAGCGGCACCTGGCTGCGCTGTACTACAGCAACATGGCCGCCCATCACTTCGTGATCGCCGCCTTCGTCGAACTTGCCCTGCTCCGTGCTGCCGAGGCCGACAGGGCGGAGCCGCGGCAGGTGTTCGAGGGCGAGATCGACCGGTTGCGTGACCTGTTCAAGATGGAGTTCTTCTTCGCCCGCCGCTCCGAGTATCGGGCGGCGGTGCGGGCGGAACTGGATGCACTCGCGCCGGACTGGCAGAGCCGGCTGGAGGCGGGCGGCGCGGGCATCGCCGAGTTGGTCGCGCGAAAGCCGCTGTGCGTCGCCCAGGCGGTGCTGCGCCCTTATGTGGAGGCCTATCGGGTGGTCGCCCGGGCGCTCCTGAGCGGTGCCGCAGATCCCGACCCCGGCGACGACGCGCTGATCGAGACCTGCCTGGGCCTCGGCCGCCGCATGGCCGACCGCCGCGACATCCTCTGGGCGGATTCCGCATCGCGCGCGCTCGTGGCCGGCGGCCTGCTGCTGGTGCGCAACCTGGGGCTCATCGGTGACGGCGACGGCGAGGTGGATAGGCGCCGGCGCGAATTCGACGTGCGGCTAACCGACCTCTACCGCCGCCTGGAACACCTCGCCAACCTGTAGGAGGGCCTTCAGGCCCGACCCCGACCCCGACCCAAAAAGAAAAGGCGGCACGCATGACGCGTGCCGCCCTTCCGTCAGTGGCCGGGGCGTAGCGCCCGGCGCTCCCCTGTTACTCGAAATTATAGGCGAAATCGACGCCGTAGGTACGGGGCGCCCCGTACTGCCCGACCTCTTCGCCGAAGAAGGGGATGATGTTGGTGCGGTATTCCTCGTCCGCCAGGTTCTTGCCCCAGACGCCGAAGCTCCAGTTGCCGTCCATCGGCGCGTAGCTGATGCGCCCGTCCAGCAGGCCGTAGGCATCCTCCTGGTTGAGGTTGGCCGGTTGCCAGTAGAGCTCGTCCTGATAGGTGTAATTCAGGCGGAAGGTGAGGTTGCTCGCCCAGCCGGCAGCGTTGACCGGTGTGTAGTCGAAGCCCACGTTGTACTGCAGTTCGGGCGTACGCTGCAGCTGGTTGCCGGAGCTGTCGAAACCGCTCGACTCGATGAACTCGATGTACTCCGTATCCACGAACGAGCCCGAGGCGTACAGCAGCAGCCCGTCGACCGGCGTGTACTGGAACTCGGCCTCCACGCCCTTGATCTCCGCGTCGGAGGCGTTGTCCGTCAGGTTGCAGAGGCAGTCCTCGTTGGTCTGCTGCACCTGCAGGTCCGTGTAGTCCATGAAGAAGAACGACGCGTTCAGCCGTGCGCGGCCCTCGGCGAAGTCGGTCTTGAAGCCCACCTCGTAGTTGGTGACCTCCTCCGGGTCGAAGGCGAAGGTGGCCGCCGCCTCGTTCGCGGGGGTGTCCTCGTAGCCGCCGCCCTTGAAGCCTTCCGAGATGCTCGCGTACAGGAACAGGGTGTCGGTCGCCTGCCATTCGAGGATGGCCTGGGGCGTGACCTTGCTCCAGTCGTCGCCGTAGTCGGTGGTAAAGCCGCCGCCTAGGGTGAAGTTCGCGCCCAGGGGCGTCAGCGGCACCGTGTCGCCGGGGTTGAAGCGGTCGCCGGTGGCCACCGCGATGCCCTGCACCGTGCCTTCCTTCTCGTCCTTGGTCCAGCGCACGCCGACGGAGAGTTTCAGGGTGTCGGTGATATCGAAGCCGATCTGGCCGAACGCCGCCATGGAGTCCATCTCGCCGTCGTTGATCCAGTGGCTCTCGCCGCTGAGGGTGGGCAGCGCACCGGTGATGTTCTCCCCGAAGAAGCGGTCGAACTTGTCGATTTCGTCATGCTTGAAGTAGACGCCGGCGATCCAGTCCCAGCGGCCCTCGGTCGTCGAGGTCAGACGGAACTCCTGGCTGAACTGCATGATGTCGGCCTGCTCGTTCACCGGTGAGGAGAACAGCAGAACGGCACCCAGCGAGCGGGGATCGGTGGGGTCCGGAAAGCGATTCGCCACGTAGGCCGCATAATCCGCGAAGTCCGCCACCTGGTCGAACACGTCCGGTCCGGCGCCCGTCTGGTCATAGAGCTGCTTGGATTGCGCGTCCCGGTAGCCGGTAATCGACGTGAGGGAGAAGCCGTCGAAGTCCTTCTCGACGTTCAGCATGAGGCCGATGCCTTCGCGGCTCATGTGATTGTTCTGCTCCCACTGCTCGCCGGCATAGAGGTTGTCCTCGGGCGTGCTCTGGCGGATGTCCGTCAGGCCGAGGAAATCGCGCAGCGTGCTCCACGGCCGGAAACCGTTCGGCCCGCCCGCCTCGGCGACCACGTTGATGCCGTTTGTCCAGTCGTCGTTGTAGTCGAGCGAGAGCCGGGCCCGCAGGTCGCTGTCATTGTCGTAGAGCAGCTGGGCACGGAGCTGCCGGGAAGTGAGGTTCTCCAGCTCCCGGTCGTGCAGCACGTCGTGGGCGTAGCCGTCCCGGTCCCGCGTCTGGAACGAGATGCGCCCCGCCCAGCGATCCGCCAGCGGCCCCGTGACATAGCCGGTGGTATGCAGGGCGTTGTAGTTGCCCGCCGAGACCAGGAGACGGCCCGAGGGCTCGAACTGGGGCGCCGCGGTGATGATGCTCAGCGCGCCGCCCACCACGTTCTTGCCGAGCAGCACGCCCTGGGGTCCGCGGATGACCTCGATGCGCTCCAGGTCGTAGAAGTCGGTGTTCAGCCCGCCGGTGCGGCCGATGTAGACCTCGTCGAGGAACAGGCCGACCGAGGGATCCGCCGTCGGCGAGTCCAGCCGGGTGTTGGTCACGCCGCGGATGTTCAGCTCGAGGTCGAGCGGCGTATTCATGGTCAGCGAGAACGCCGGCACGCTGTTGGC
>Ga0209943_1000328_pt1 | contig 32447 bp, 28 predicted proteins | sample SalPonR1_B_D2_MG_FD_185698 | JGI IMG/M metagenome (GOLD analysis project Ga0209943, IMG submission 185698) | Salt pond soil microbial communities from South San Francisco under conditions of wetland restoration - Salt Pond MetaG R1_B_D2_MG... ... | reverse complement strand
ATATATATTAATATTCCAGAAGGTTAGCTTTCTGTCATTCCGAGGAGCGAAAGTGACGAGGAATCTTGATTGCTAAAGATTTCTCGCTGCCGCTCGAAATGACAATGCGGATGTTTTTTAGAGTTACTTTCTGCAAAAATGGCCTGTTAGCGGAATAAACCGTTTTTTACGAAGCCATCAAAACTGAATAATCCTTTCAGCAGAATTTGGGCACGGCAAGAAAAATCTTCGCCGTTGTCATTTCGAGCGTAAGAATCGTTGTAATTGGGGTTCATATATGAAAGTACTCTCCTCCTCTGATTATCCCAAGGAGCCGATTATCCTTGATAATCTTTCGGATCAGTTCATGAGGCAATGCCGGTTCATTCCCATTGCGCTCCATGACCATAAGCTGCAAATCGCCATGGCCGACCCCAATGATTTCTATACGATCGAGGCATTGGAGCATGCCTATGAGATGGAGGTGGAGGTCTCAGCCGGTAATGAGGCCGATATACTCGATGCCGTCGAGCGGTTATACGGAACCGGTACCCAGTCGATCGAGACGATCATCGAAGAGGCGGGGCGGGATGTCTACGACCTGAGCGAGGAGAGCCAGGAAGACGCGGAGCATTTGAAGGACTTGGCCTCCGAGGCGCCGATCATACGGCTGGTCAACCGCCTGATATTGAATGCCGTTGAGCTGGGCGCCAGTGACCTCCATTTGGAGCCATTTGAAACCGAATTCAAAGTGAGATTCCGTATTGACGGGGTTTTACATGATATGGAGACCCCGCCCAAGCGGCTTCAGTCGGCCATTATCTCACGGGTCAAAATCATGGCCAACTTAGACATCGCTGAAAGGCGCCTGCCCCAGGATGGACGCATCAAGCTCAAGGTGGCCAATCGGGAAATCGATTTCCGGGTTTCCACTATTCCCACGCTTTTTGGGGAAAGCGTGGTCATGCGGGTGCTGGACCGGGAAATGCTGATACTTGATCTCGAGCATATCGGTTTTCCGCAGGAATTGCTTTCGGAGTACACGCGGTTGATTACCCAGCCCTATGGCATGATTCTGGTTACCGGCCCCACCGGCAGCGGGAAAACCTCCACCCTCTACACCTCTTTATCCAAAATCAATACGCCGGAGAACAAGATCATAACGCTCGAGGATCCGGTGGAATACTATCTGAGCGGGGTCAACCAGATCCAGGTCAGCCGGAAAATCGGGCTCACGTTCGCCAACGGGCTGCGATCCATTGTTCGTCAGGACCCGGACGTGATACTGGTCGGAGAGATCCGCGACAAAGAGACCGCCGAAATAGCCATTCAGTCGGCCTTGACCGGTCATTTAATGTTCAGCACCCTGCATACCAATGATGCCGTCGGCGCCATTACCCGGTTGATGGATATGGGCGTGGAGAGTTTTTTGATCAGCTCAACCGTGCTCGGGGTCTTGGCCCAGCGGTTGGTTCGAACGATTTGCCCGAACTGCAAGACGCCGTATGAGCCGGATGAAAAACTGTTGAAGGCCATCGGGGCGGAGGCCGACGAGATTGAAAATACCCGGTTCTATATGGGCAGCGGCTGCGAAATGTGTCGAAATACCGGATTTAAGGGAAGAACGGCGATTTTTGAGTATCTGCCAATGGACGCTGATTTCCGCAGAGAGATTGCCAGGCAGTCCGACGGCGAGCGCCTAAAAGAGCTGGCCGGGGAAAAGGGTCTGTCGACGCTTCGGCAAAACGGCTGGGATAAGGTCAAGCGGGGCATCACGACGATTCCGGAAGTGCTGCGGGTAACACTGGAAAAATAATGGCGCATACTTTCAAATATAAAGCCACGGACAAAAAAGGTGCGGTCTTTGAGGGAGAGCTGGAGGCTGAAGACAAAAGTGCGGTGATCACCCAGCTGCATCATATGGGCTATATCCCCATTCGGGTCAATCCCGCAAAGGCCGATCAGCTCAGCCGAATCCGGTTGGATCTGTCAACAGATATCCTCTCGGTTTTCAAGCGGGTGACTTCCAAGGATGTCCTTTTTTTTACACAGGATTTGGGGGTCCTGTTAGACGCCGGCCTGCCGCTTGACCGGGCATTGACGATTCTCATCGATGTTACGGAAAAGGATAAGTTCAAGGCGGTTCTAAAAGAGGTCCTGGCCAATGTGGAAGGCGGCAATTCCCTATCAGAGGCGCTCGGCAAGCATCCAAAGGTTTTTTCGACGCTGTATGTGAACATGATCAAGGCAGGAGAGACAGGCGGGGTCCTGCCGTCAGTCATGGACCGGTTGGGCGCTTTTCTGGAAAACAGCCAGGAGATGAGGGACTACATCGTCTCCGCCCTGGTTTATCCCATGTTTCTGGTGTTTGTCGGCGGTGCCTCCATTATCATCATGCTGACCTATGTGCTGCCGAAGTTTTCGGTCATTTTTTCCGATATGGGCCAGACGATTCCGGCGAGCACCCAAATCATCCTGGGATTCAGCGGTTTCCTCAGAAGCTATTGGTGGCTGGTTATCGCGGGGGGGATCGTCCTCTATTTCTGTTTTAAACGATTCAAGAGCACAGAGGCCGGTCGCTATCGGTGGGATAGGTTTAAAATCAACCAACCGATGCTTGGCAGCCTTATCAAGATGATTGAAATCGCCAGACTGACAAGGACCCTGGGTACACTGATCCGAAGCGGTGTGCCTATTTTACGGGCCTTGAACCTGGTCAAGGAAACAGCGGGCAATATCATTATTATAATGGCAATGGAAAATACCTATAACAGGGTCAAGGAGGGCGAGACCCTGTCCGGGTCGCTGGAGGAGGAAAACATTTTTCCGCCGCTGGCCCTTAACATGATCAAGGTCGGAGAGGAGACCGGCCAGATGGAATCGATGTTGATGAAAGTGGCGGACAATTATGAAAGGATCGTGCGAAACACCGTCAAACGATTGATCAATCTGCTTGAACCGGCCCTGATACTGACAATGGGCGTGGTCGTGGGATTTATCGTTGTTTCCATGCTGATGGCGGTTTTTAGCTTAAATGAGGTGCCTTTTTAGATAATTGAATGGAGAGACGGAGAAAATGCGAATTTTGAGGAATAAAAAAGGGTTTACACTTATCGAACTGTTGATCGTGATGATCATTCTCGGGCTGTTGGCCGCTCTGGTAGGCCCCCGGATGTTTGGCAAAGTCGGCAAATCCAAACAGAAAGCGGCAAAGGCCCAGATATCGCTTTTTGAGACCGCGCTCGATACCTATCGGCTGGACAACGGGGAGTTCCCTTCAACCGAACAGGGGCTCAAAGCCTTGCGGGAGCGGCCGGCCGACGAGGAAAACTGGGACGGGCCCTATCTGCCCAAAGAGATCCCGCTGGATCCCTGGCAAAACGAATATGTATATCGCTCGCCGGGAGAGCACGGGGACTATGATATTATTTCATACGGCGCTGACGGCAGGCCCGGGGGCGAAGGCGAGGACGCCGATATTGTAAACTGGAAAAGCCTCGATCGATGAGAAATGGATTCACGCTCATCGAGCTCCTGGTCGTTCTGGTTATTATCGGTATGATCTCGGCCTTTGTCGTGCCAAGATTCGTTTCACCGCTGGAAAATACCCGTCTGAAAACATCCGCCAAGCGTATCTCTGCTACGCTGCGGTATGTGAGCAATGCCTCGGCAACTGAAAAAAAGGCCTATATCGTTTTTTTTGATTTAAAGCATCATCGGCTCGGGGTGATGCCGGCAGAGAAATTTGAAAAAGCGGACATTTATCGGCTGTCATTCGATGAAGGCGGGCAAAGTTTTAAAAGTTACGAGTTTCCCGAAAAAGTCAGCCTGATAAAAGCCCGTACGACCATTCACCAGCTAAACCCGCGCCTGTTTGCCGTCTATTTTTTCCCCAACGGCAGCAGCAGCGGGGGGGAAATCGTATTAGCCAATGAACGGGGCAATAAGTACGCAATCCAAATCGATTTTATCACCAGCCTGGTCGAAGTCAAACAGGTATCATGACGTTTCGGGCTGAAAGCGACTTCCTTGTTTTCCTGGGCATGCCATGAATAGTTTGTTAAAAACGATTGCCGCCGCCATAGGCCGCTCTTTAAATCAAAGCCGGCATCTATTCAGGGCCCCGGGCAGCCGCCGGGGCTTTACCCTGATTGAAACGTTGGTGGCGTTTATGATCCTATCGATTGCCCTGGTAGTTGTCTTGCAGCTTTTTTCCGGATCTATGAAGTCGCTTAAGATATCCAACGACTACGAGCGGGGCATTTTTCATGCAAAAGAAAAAATGGAATCGGTGCTGCTGTCAAAGCGCCTGGCGCCTGGAGAATTTTCCGGGGATTTTGGCGATGGGTATCAATGGCGGATCGACATATCCGCCGGAGAAAAAATCACGGACCGCGATACCCCCACACCGGTTACGCTTTTTAATATTATCGTAAGCGTCGCCTGGCAGCGCCTGGGCCGCGACCGAAACTACCGGTTGAAAACGCAGACACTTGCCGTATGGTCGGATCATGGGCCCTCCTTTAACTGACGATACGTGCCGCAATAAGGGGTCTACGCTGATTGAGCTGATGATTTCGCTGACCCTCATTGGCGTCATCATGGTGGTCATATTCGGCTCATTCCGGATAAGCGTCCGGGCCTGGGAGCACGGCGAGGCCGATATTGCCGCCCATCAAAGGCAGAGAATCATTTTGCAGCGGCTTGCCCAACAGCTCTCTGCCGCCTACACGGGAAAAACGGATGTCGACAACGATGAAGAGGCCTATTTTTTCAAGGCGGATCAAAACGGCCTTGAATTCATCTCCGATGTGTCCCTTATTCCTGAGAACAGTTATGGCCGCGTGTATGTGAACTATCGGTTTTTGCCCGATGCGGAGGGGCGGCTACGGCTAATGGTGTTTGAAAAAAACCGGGTGTTTATTCATGACGGACTGGAAAGGATTCGACCCGAGCCGGAGGACTTTCGGGTTTTGATCAGGGATTTGCGGCATATTGGGTTCCAATTCCTGCAAATAGATGAGGATCGGCGGCAGTGGGTGGAAAAATGGGCGATAAACAAGGAAGACGGCGTGCCTGCGGCGGTCCGGATCGAATGGCAGCTGGAGGCGAAAATGACGCCTGTCCACGTGATGGCCCGTATCGTATCGGAGAGCCGGGATAAATGATCGATCGGTGGAAAAACAACCGGGGCATCGCACTATTTATTGTGCTGTGGGTGTTGATGCTGCTTTGGGTGATCGTCGGCGAGTTCTCTTTTACCGTCAGATCCCAGATCAATATCGTCGGCAATTTTAAAGACGCGACCAAAGCCCGGTACTACGCCGTAGCCGGGGTCAATCAGGCTGTCGCCTCGATAATCGCGTATAACGCGTCGCAATCCGGAAAAGAGCGGGATACGCTCGAGCGGGAAATATCGGCTGAAATCGATCAGGCATCGGAAGGGGGGTATTCAGTAAAAATATTAAACGAAAACGGTAAAATCAATATTAATACCGCAAACAAGCGGCTGTTGGAGGTAATGCTGATGGCGGCGCGGGTGGATGAAACGCTTGAATCCGTTATTGTGGATTCAATCCTCGACTGGCGGGATGAAAACGACCTCCACCGGAGCAACGGGGCTGAGAATGATTACTATCAGGGTCTGGAAAATCCCTATAAGTGCCGCAATGGGGACTTCAGGGCGACCAACGAGCTGCTCCTGGTAAGAGGGGTTACAGAAGCGATTTACCAGGATTTAAAGGATATAATCACTGTGTATGGGGGAGGCGACAGCGGTCAATCGGGCGGCATCATCAAGGGGGCCGGCGGACAGGGCGATGAGAACAAGATCAATATCAATTTTGTCCCAAGGGGCCTATTGTCAGCCCTTCCGGGTATGACAAAGGCGCTCGCCGACCAAATTCTGGCGTACAGGGAGAGAGAAAGTTTTAACAGCGTCGCAGAACTGCAAAATCTTATTGACGATGAGCGAATGGGTAGGATAGCCCCCTATTTGACGGTATCAAGGTCCCCGTTCTATTTTCTGGAGGCTGTCGGGTTTTTCAAAGGCAGCTCCACAAAATCGATTATTGAAGCTTTGGTTGAAATAGACGAGAATCTGGAAAACGGCTATCGCGTGGTCAGGTGGGTCGAAAGATAACAGAGGCGGTAATACAGGGGGAATAGGAATGATCATCGGCATTGATGCGCGTCCCTTGAGTTATTATTTCGCCGGGATCGGCCATTATCTGCTCAATATCCTGGACGTCCTTCAACGGTTGGACCAGGAAAACACCTATTATCTGGTTTCAAACAAAAAAATCAACTACCGCCCGGAAAATCCCAGGTGGCATAAAATTGAGGGGCGGGCCGGCAGGAAATTGCTCAGCTCGTTATGGATGCAAGTTTTTGTGCCCGGCTTCGCCCGTCGATATCGGTTCGATATTTTCTGGGGCCCCCGGCATCATTTGCCCCTGTTGATGTCAAAACGCGTCAAACGCGTGGTAACTGTTCATGACCTGGTGCACCTGCGATATCCGGAGACAATGAAGCCGGCCAATTTAATCCTGGAGCGGATTTTGATGAAAAGATCCCTGGAAACCGCTGATGCCGTAATAGCCGTTTCACAGGCGAGCGCTTTGGATGTAACGGGTTTTTACAGGAAAGTCGATCCAAAACGCATCCATACCATTTATTCGGGCGTGCCGCAATGGCCGGAGGGCCAGGATGATGCGGATTTTATAAGGACCCTGCCGCCATATTATTTTCTGTTTGTCGGCACCATGGAACCCAGGAAGAATATCGCCGGTATTATATCCGCATTTGAGCGTTTGCCACCGGAGGCATACGATGGCTATCTCATCATTGTCGGAGAAACCGGATGGAAGATCAACGAGCTGAAGGCCTGCCTGCGAAACCCGAAACTCGGGGACCGGATTATTCTGAAGGGATATATCCCCCGGAGGCATTTGAAAGGCCTATATCAGAATGCGGCCTGTCTTGTCTTTCCTTCCTTCTATGAAGGTTTTGGATTCCCGATTCTGGAGGCAATGGCTTTCGGTACACCGGTCATCACTTCAAATACGGCATCAATGAAGGAGATCGCAGGGGATGCGGCCCTGCTGGTCGATCCCTACAGGGTCGAGGATATCGCCGGGGCCATGAGGCGGATAATCGGGGATGCGGAGTTGAGAAGCCGCTTAAACAGGGAGGCGGCCTCGCGCCTGCCCCTTTTTTCATGGCAGAAATGCGCAGAGGCTTTAATGGAGATTTTTTATAGGGTTTGCAGCCATTGAGGGTTCTTCAGGTCTATAAGGATTATTATCCGCCGGTAAAAGGCGGGATTGAAAAACATATCAATCTGTTGGCGAACGCCCTGAAGTACCGGGGGGTGGGGGTTGATGTCCTGGTTTCAAATGATGCGCCCCGCCTTGGGATAGACTATATCGACGATATCCGCATCATCAAGGCCCCGCAAATCAGTCGTCTGGCTTCCGCCCCCTTGAACTTCACCTTTCCGTGGTTGCTGCGGAAACTCGCCAAAGAAGCGGATATTATACATTTTCATCTCCCGAATCCCACTGCTGTGATGGCCTATCTTTTCTCCGGCGTCAGAAAGCCCGTTGTGGCGACCTATCATAGCGATATCGTTCGGCAGAAGACGCTGAAAAAGCTATATGCGCCTTTTTCCCGGCGCTTTTTGGGCAAAACCGATGCCATTATCGCCACTTCGCCGTGCTACGTGTTGGCCTCCGAGGAGCTTGTCCACTATCGACGCAAATGCCACGTGGTGCCCCTGGGCATCAACCTTTCGCAAAACAATGGCAGCGGCGGGTGCCCGCAGCAGTCACACGGCATTCGAAGCCGCTACGGGGGCCCAATAGTTTTGTTCGTGGGCAAATTTCGATATTATAAGGGCTTGAAATATCTGATCGATGCCATGGAACAGCTGGATGCCTTGCTGTTGCTGGTCGGCTCCGGACCGGTGGAGCGGGAGCTGCAGGATTATGTGAATGCCCGGCGGCTGCAGAAAAAAATCGTGTTTGTCGGTGAAGTCCCGGATCAGGATATCGGCGCCTATTACGACGCCAGTGATGTCGTGGTGCTTCCCTCGGTTTATAAGAGCGAGGCATTCGGCACGGTCCTTTTGGAGGCGATGTGCCGGGCAAAACCGGTGATCAGTACGGAGCTGGGTACGGGGACCTCCTTTGTCAATATCCACAACCAGACCGGCATCGTCGTGCCACCGGCTAACGCGGGTGCACTTTCACGGGCCATTCAACGCCTGCTGGAAAACAGCGATCTGTGCGCGCGGTTGGGCCGGGCCGGCAGGGAAAGGGTCGGCCAATATTTTGACCATCATAAAATGGTCGAAGGGGTGATGGCGATCTATGCCGCCATATTATAATTACGGTCGATTCAAACTAGTGGAATAAATTTTGCAAAGAGTTGGGACGAACAGTCGCCCCATATTCTTTTATTTTTTATCAAAAAAGGACTTATGATATTTCCCGCAAGCATCGGCGTCTCGATAGAGTCTGAGCGGGTCGCCATTATTCTTTTGAAATCGATGATCCGGACGGTTCGGGTGGTGGACGCCAGAATACATCCGCTGGACCCGGAACAGTCGGTTGAGGAAAATATTGGGGTCGTAAACGGATTGATCGGCGAATTCATAAAGGAAAACCGCATTTCGGGGGTCAACGTATTCGTCACGATCCCGAGGCATTTGACCCTGTTCAGGTTTATCGAGCTGCCAATGGCCGTGAAGGAAAATCTTGACGAAACCCTTCGTTATGAAATCGAAAAATATATCCCATTCCCGGTTCACGATATCTGTTATGACGCCGAAGTCGTATCAGAAGACAAAAAGGCCGGAACGCTGGAAATATTAATCGTTGCCGCCAAAAAAGAACGGTTGGAGCCCTATTACAGGGTTGGAAAAGGGATAAACGTCAACCTGGCGGGCATTGATACGACACCGAATGCGTGGGTCAATTTTTTTGCCGGCCAGCAGCTGCTTCAGTATTCAATTATTGGTATGGTCTATGCCGGCAGGGATATTATAGAAATCAACGGGATCAAAAATAACCGGTTGTTTTATTCAAAATGGCGGAGTACTCTGGACACCCCGGTTGACGGGCTCATTAAGAACGAAATGGCGCTTATGGGAGAGGCCCTCGGGCAAGAGGCGGCGCCGGCGGAAACACAGCTCGTGCTTTGCCTCCAACCGCCAGACGAGCCATTGATGGAAAAATTGGCGGATGCCGGTGAGTTTTCCGTTTCCCAGCTGGATATCTCTGAGGCGGGGATTTCCGAGATAGGTATGGCACCTGCCTATGGAGCGGCGCTCAAGGCGCTTCAAAGGGTTCCGATGGATATCAACCTGCTGCCGGCGGAACACCGGAAAAAGCCGAGCAAGATGGTTTTCTATTCATTGTACGGCCTCTCCGCCCTATTGCTGGTCTCCTTTTTTTTGTGGGCGGGCAGCCACATGGTGCAGCACAGACTCGCCTACAATCGGCTAAATACGGCAATCGACTCTGTTAAGGCGCGAATTTCCGAAATCAAGGGGTGCCAGTCTGAGAACCAGCGGATTGAAGACAAACTCGAATACCTGAACGCATACGTGGTACGCTATGGCCGGTTGATAGATATTTTAAACGAGCTGAGCCGGGCTATACCGGCCCATGCATGGATTTATCGCTTTGACTTCTCAGGAGAGGAAGTCCAGATTGAAGGGCTGGCTGACAACGCTTCTGAACTGATACCACGCCTTGAGAAACTACCCCTTTTTGAAGACGCGTCATTTTTAACCACCATTACAAAGGGGCGAGACGGAAAAGAAAATTTCACTATCGGGCTGGATGTAAGAAAAAATCCGGTCGATTGACTCCTGACCGGGCGTTCGGAGCGTAAAGGGGAGATATTTGGTTCACATCGATCAGCGGAAAAAATATATCTTGGCCATCGGCGCCGTATTACTGATCCTGGCGCTTCTATACCGTTTTTTCCCCAACTTCGGCCGCATTTATCCATCGGAGGGCGAAATCGCGGCGTTGGCTGATGAACTGGCCGGCTACAGGCATCAGCTCAAAAAACTGGAAAGCCTGAAAGGCCGGACGCGGCATCTGGAAGAGGCGTTGAAAAAGCGGCATTCAAACCTGTTCAGGGCGGATACCCCATCGCTTGCCGCAGTGGAGATGCAGAAGATTATCGAGGCCATTGTCTCTCAAAACGATGTGGAGATCTCCTCAACCCAGGTCCTCAATGAACAGCCGGTCAAGGATAAGCCGTATATCAAAGTGCCGATCCGGCTGACATTTTCCGCAAAGATTGATCAGCTAAAAAATATATTATATGAAATCGAATCCGCCCCGGCGTATTTAAAAGTGGTCGACGCCGAGTTCCGCAGCCCCCGCCGGGGTGGGGCGAATCGACGGATCAGCGTCCATTTGACTGTGGCCGGGCTCTTGAAGCCCACAGCGGATCAAAACCCTGACGGGCAGGGATAGCATATGATTAACAGGGTTTGGCTCATAAACAGTTTGCTTCTGGTCCTCATCTGTGTGCTGGCCGTTAACACCTATGATCTATGGGTGGCTGAGGATCATATGACGGCCGGGGCCGCCCCCCAAAAATCCGAAAAGCGTTCTAAACCGGCTATAAACCATGAAAAGCCGGCCCCGGTCAAAGAGAAATCCCATTACCAGCCGGTGGTTAAAAAAAATTTGTTTTTCCCGGATCGCACGGGGCATATCGAGAAGGCGTCCTCCGCCGGGGCGTCAACGGGCTCTAAGCAGCAAAAGCCCTCGGAATTTGAAAACTATATTATACTCTATGGCGTCACGATGACCGGTGAAGAGAAGACTGCGCTGATCAGCAACCCGAACCCTGAAAAGGGCGGGAGAAAAACCCTATGGGTGGAGGCCGGCGACCATATCAGGGGGCGCGGCGGAAGCCCGAGAATAGAAATAAAAGAAATCCATAAGGACAAGATTATTCTGTCGGTCCTTGGAAAGTCGTATGACTGTGAAATGTATAAGGACCGATCCAAGTCTTCGGCAACGGTCCAGACGGGCCATGTCGAAAAAACCCCATCCAGCCCCTCTCTCCCGCCTTCAAGGCAAGTCAAACAGCCTCCTACGGAGATTTCCCCCGATGGTAAATATAGAATCATAACAACGCCGTTTGGAAAAATTAAGCGAAGGATTAACTGATTGATATGAAGCTAAAACGCCATAATATTCAAGTGCTAGCGGTATCCGGGGTGGTCTGGATGCTTTTAATCGGTTTGGCGGGCTGCTCCGCCAAAAATGCCGCCGAGCCCGAGTATTCGGTATCGGTAAAGGGCGAACGGGTGGCATCGGTCGATTCGGTTGAAAAACCGGCGGATTCTGCCGGTGGCCAGAAATCCGATCCGACGAGTGCCCCCGAATCCCAGCCTGAATCCGAAAAGGGGCCGGCTGAGGATCAGGCCTCCGTCGCCGGTGGGGCGGAAACCGAGGCTGATCCGGGGGGCCAGGCCCCTCAGGTAAAAAAGACATCCGCCGGCGAAGGGTTCGTAGCGGCTTCGCAAGCCTCTGAAAAGAAGGACGAGAACGCTCAGGAACAGCCAAAGCCGGAAGAGGCCTCAAAAAAGGAGCCGGACACCAAAAAAGGCAGGCCCATTGTTTTTAATTTTGACAATGCCGAGCTTACCGATGTGATCCGGAACCTGGCCGGGCAGCTGGGCGTCAACTATATGTTTGATGTAGAGGCGAAGGGCAAGGTGACGGTTCACACAGCCGGGGAGCTATACCAAAAAGATCTTTGGCCGCTTTTTTTCCAGATCCTCGAGGCCAACGGGCTGACCGCGGTAAATAAAGGCGGCCTGTACCATATCGTGGAACTCAAGGACGCGGCGCGCATGCCGATCACCTCGAGGATCGGGAGCACCGCCGGCGAACTGAGGCCGAATAAGAATATGATCATTCAGATCATACCCTTAAAGCACATCGGGGCCTCTGAGATAGCCAAGCTCTTGAAACCGTTTATCTCGGATTCGGGCCAGATCATATCCCATGATGCCGCCAATACCCTGGTGGTGGTGGATAGCACGATGAATATGGCTAAAATACTGGAGCTCGTGCGAAGCTTCGATATGAGCGTGTTTGAAACCATGAAGCACCGGTTCTATCCGCTGGAATATGTCGGGGTCGAGGAGACGGTCAAAACCTTGAAAGAGATTTTTTCGGTTTATAAAAAAAACGGGAGCGGGGCGCAGGTCTCATTCGTCGGCCTGACCCGTCTCAATACCGTGCTGGCTTTAAGCTCAACCGCTGAGACACTGGATAAGGCCGATAATTTTATCAGTGAAATGGATGTTCCGGGCCAGGGCAATGAACCGAAAATCTACGTTTATTCGGTGGAGAAGGGGCGGGCCGGAGAGATCGCCGAACTTTTAAGCCAGATTTTCAGTGAGAAGGCTTCCAAAACCCCTTCCCAGGAAACGGCGGACGCGTCCTCGGATAGCCAGAGGAACCCCTTTGCCATGGGCAGGGACCGGGATGAGGATCAGGATCGGCCAAAAGAGGGGGACAAGCCATCGGAGTCGTCCGGAGAAGGCAAATCTCAGCCCTCTTCAGCATCCGGGGCGGCGTCGGGGGCAGGCGGCAACGCATTCAGTTCCGGTACGCTGCGGGGAGAAGTCAGAATTACGCCTGATGAGACCCGGAACAACATCATTATCGAGGCCATCCCTTCGGATTACCAGATCATCCAAAATCTTTTACGGCAGATCGACGTTCTTCCCCGGCAGGTTTTAATTAAAATGACGATCGCCGAAGTCTCGCTGGATGAAGAAACCGAGTTGGGGGTGGAGTGGTCCTATGTAAAAAGCGACGAGGATTTGAGCACGAGCCTTCTTGAGGCTACGCTCGGAAAAGGGGGGTTCAAATACACCATCGGCAATACGGATCGCTGGACCTCGGCCCTGTCCGCTCTGGCCTCGGAAAACAAGGTCAATATCCTGTCCTCCCCCAGCATTTTGGCGTCAAACAGCAAGGATGCGCAGATTGACGTGACGACTGAAGTCCCGGTGGCCAGCTCCGAATATGAATATACCTCCGGAGAGAGCCCGGTGGTTTCGACAGACATCGAATACCGGGATACGGGTGTGATCCTTTCGGTTACCCCCCATATCAATGAGGTCGGACTGGTGACCATGGAGATCGATCAAGAGATCAGCGAGGTATCCGAGAGTGTCCAGGTGGCCGGCACGACCTATCCGGCGTTTTTTAAACGAAGCGCCCAGACGACGCTTACGGTCAAAAGCGGCCAGACCATTGTTATCGGCGGGTTGATCAAGGAAACAAACTCCAACAGTATGTCAGGGGCGCCGTGGTTTATCAATCTACCGGTGGTGAAGTTTCTGTTCGGTCAAAAAAAGGACTCCCTGTCAAAAACCGAGCTGATAATTTTTATTTCGCCGAGCGTGATTACGGAGCTTGATGATATCGAGGCCGTAACCAATGAATTCAAGCGGAAAGTCCAGCATATACTTCCGGAAAATATGTAGATGCTTGCCCCGTCCATGGCCATGATGGATTCATGCAGATTTTAGGCTTCAAACCAAGGCATGCGAACGGATCCTGTCTATACCGAACGATCGCGGTTATTGCTGTTCTCTTTATAATCGGCGGCCTGGCACAGACGGCGGCGGGCGAAAACAGCCGCCGGCATGAGGTGGCGATAGTCATTTCCGATGAGATCTCCCCCTTTATCCAGGCCGCGGAGGGATTGAAGCAAAGGCTCGGAGAAATCCCGGAAGTCGCGTTTGAAACCGTCTATTTGAATAAATACGAGGGCCGGTCCCGCCGGGTCATGATCAGCAGAATCGTCAGGGCCGATTACTTCCCCGTCGTCGCGATCGGACCCGATGCGGCCCGGTTGCTATGGCAGGCGGATCATTCGAAGAAGGGGCGGTTTATCTATTCGATTGTGCTGAACCCGCAGCGTATTTCCGGAATCGACGCATCGGCCTGCGGCATTTCCCTTAACATACCCGTCAGACGGCAATTGGCGGTTATCCGGCAGGGGCTTCCCGGAATCGAAAGGATCGGGCTGTTCTTTGATCCCGACAATAATTCGAATTTTTACCATGATGCGGCTGTCCATGCCCGGAAACTGCAATTATCCGTCATCCCCTTTTCTGTCAATGCCAGGCAGGATATCCCCGATTTATTGAAAAACCGTCTTGCAGAAGTGGACGCATTATGGTTAATTCCGGACCATACGGTCATATCTGAGAGTATCGTTCAGTATATTATCAAACAGGGGTTATTGAAAAGCAAGCCGCTCATTGGCTATAATAAATTTTTTTTCGACAGCGGGGCGGCGTTGGCTTTTGTTTTTGATTATGGGCAATTGGGACGGCAGACCGGTGATCTGATCGCCGATAGGCTAACAGGAGCGCCCTGCGGCAGCGAGCCGCCGGTGTTTGAGGCCTGGCTGAACCAGCGGATCTATGAAATGCTTGATATAGAGGTCAAACAAATACAATCGGAATCGATACGGGTGAAACCGTGAGGCGTCCGGGGATCCATTTTCGGTTGGTCGCTGCGGCCGTGCTGGTAATTTGTGCGACATCCTTTACCCTGGGCTACGTGGGCGTCAAGATATTCCATGGCTTTGTCAGGGAGCGCTTTGATGATCGGATGTCTTTTATGGCCCGCTATCTTGCCCTTAACGCCGAGCTGGGCATTTTGATCGGCGAAAAGGATATGCTGGCCAACCAGGCAGAGAATCTGCTGGCCGAGAAGGATGTGGCCGAGGTTACCATAACAAGCCGCCAGGAAGGCCTGATGGCCCATGTCTCCAAAAAAATTACCGGCCCCCTCCATGATATCGAGGCGCCCGTGGTGGTCAAAAGCAGCCGTGAGGAGAGCCGGGCGTTTAATTCGGTCGGGGCGGCCAGGGCGGATAATCAAAATATCGGCCGGGTTCGGATCAAATACAGCACCGCCGGCATAAACCGGTTTTTAACGCGTATGACCGTTCGTTTTTTAATCCTGGCCGCCGCAATGGCCGGCATTTGTGTGGTCGTCTTCTTTTTTGTTTCCCGAACCCTGGTCGCCCCGTTGCGCGAGCTGTCGGATACCGCCAAAAAAGTGGGCGAAGGCGATCTGGAAACCCGCGTACACCTGACCCGCCTTCCCGAAACACGGGAAGTGGCCCTGGCGTTTAACTCGATGCTCGATTCCATTGAAAAGAGCCGGCGCGCCGTGGAAGCGGCCAACAAGCAGATGATGCGTCAGAACACGCTGGCGGAGATGGGTAAATTCTCCCTGATGGTGGCCCATGAGGTCAAAAACCCGCTGGGTATTATGAAAAGCTCGCTTGACAGCCTTAAAAAGCGGTCTGCGGACACCCACAGCGATACGATGATCGCCTATATCGAAGACGAGATCTCCCGTCTGAACCGTTTAATAGAGGACTTTCTGGCCTTTGCCCGGCCGGTCAAGCCCTATTTCCGGGAGGTCGATTTCAACGCGGTATTAAAAAAGGTCCTGGATTCGTGCCGGATGCAGTTTAAAGATCGAACCGTCCATGCGGAGATTGCGGCTGCCCCCAGTGAAGCCATGGTTTATGCGGATCCGGATTTGTGCGAGCGGATGGTGGGCAATCTTTTGAAAAATGCATTCGACGCCAGCCCTGCGGGCGGATCGATAATCGTCAGGGCCTACCGGGAGGGCGAAATGTATACGTTTGACATCGCGGATGAGGGCCCGGGCATCGATGAAACCATTATCGATAAAATTTTCGAACCGTTTTTTACGACCCGGTCAAAAGGGACCGGCTTGGGCCTGGCCTATGTCGTTCAGATCGTCAATACGCATGACGGCTGCATAACAGCCGAGAATCGGCAATCGGGCGGCGCCCTTTTTCGGGTTAAAATTCCGTTACAATCATCATCCGCGGAAGGGGTTTAACCGGGGAATTCCTATGGCAAATGTATTGATTGTGGAAGATGAAGAAAGGATGCGGCATCTGATCGCCATGATGTTAAAGGATCACGGCCATCAGATAGCCGAGGCCAGCGACGGAGAAGCCGCGCTGACTATGATCGAGGAAAACCCGTATGATATTGTCATTACGGATATTAAAATGCCGGTCATGGACGGCATGGAGCTTTTCCGGACCCTTCGGGAGAAAGATATCCAGTGCCCGTTCATATTCATTACAGCCTTTGCAACGATCGAATCCGCGGTTGAGGCCATGCGGGACGGGGCGGTGGACTATATCACCAAACCCTTCGAGGAGGAGCGGCTTTTACTGACCGTCGAACGAACCCTGGGCGTCTCCCAGATCATTGAAGAGAACCGGGAGCTGAAAGAGCAGCTGCAGTCGGTGGGCGGCGGCGGCGAGATCGTCTACAAGTCCGAACCGATGGCCGAGGTTATCCGGCTGGCGGGTAATGTGGCCGAGCGGGACTCCGCCGTGCTGATAGAAGGCGAGTCCGGGACAGGCAAGGAGCTGATCGCCCGTTATATCCACCAGGTCAGCCCCAGGGGCAGCAGACGGTTCGTTCCGGTCAACTGTGCGGCCATTTCTATGAATTTGGTGGAATCCGAACTTTTCGGCCACGAGAAGGGTGCGTTCACCGGTGCGGACAGGCAGAAAAAGGGGAAGTTCGAGTATGCCGCCGGCGGGACGCTCTTTCTGGATGAAATCGGGGACTTGCCAGAAAACGCGCAGGCCAAGCTGTTGCGGACGCTGGAAGAAAAAGTCGTTCAACGGGTGGGGGGCAATTCGCAGATTCCGGTCGATGCCCGGATCATATGCGCCACCAATCGGGATCTGGCAAAACTTGTGGAGCGGGGCGAATTCCGCCAGGACCTGTATTACCGGATCAACGTGTTGCCGGTTCGCATCCCGCCCCTGCGGGAACGGATAGAGGATGTGGTCCCGATTGCCAACTATGCGCTCAAGCAGTTGGGCGAGGGCAAGCCAATCAAGCTGTCCGAAGGCGCGAGCCGGCTATTGAAAAGCTATAACTGGCCCGGCAATGTGCGGGAGCTCGTCAATGCCATGGAAAGGGCGCTGATCCTGGAAAAAGGGCAGGGCGTAGTGACGGCCGAAGCGCTGTCTTTTATTCGAAAATGCGGGGATAACCAGGAGGCCCCGGACAATTTTGAGCTGCCCCCCAGCGGCGTGAACCTGGAGGCGATCGAAGCCGATATGGTCCGCCAGGCCCTTGAATTGACGAACCATAACCAGACGGCGGCGGCGAAACTATTGGGGCTGACCCGTGCCAAGTTTCGGGTCTTGATGAAACAGATAGAGAAGTGAACAGCGGGGCCTTTGGTGTCTCCCCTACTTGTAAATGACTGGGTGTCGGCTCAGGTGAGAAAAAGTCTTTATCAATTCCTCATCGTGGGATTCATATGTCTTTGCTGGTTTTTTATGCTGCCGGCGGATTCGCTTGGTGCCGAAGGTGATTCCCGGGGGGGGACATCGGATGATACCATGCTGATGTTTGTGGGCATGGATGTCGATGTCCTGTCAATCGCCTCCCGGCGTGAGGAGGGGGCCAGGCAGGCCCCGGCCGTTGCCCATGTAATCTCGTCTTCTGAAATCCGATCCAGGGGAATGACCACCCTGGCTGAAGTCCTGTCGACGACGCCGGGCTTTTACATGGCGCAAAAGGAATGGGGGAGCAAGCCTTACCTGAGGGGGATACCGGAGTCGATTCTGTTTCTGTACGATACGGTGCCCATGCGGTCCAATAACCAGAAGTCGGTGCATCCACTGGACTATGAGCTGCCGCTTTCTGCGGTAAAGCGGGTAGAAGTGATCCGGGGGCCGGGTTCCGTATTGTGGGGGGCTGATGCCTTTAGCGGCATTGTCAACGTGGTCCCCTATACCGGCAAGGATATGGATGGTGCGGAAACCGGTGTTTTGTATAATTCATATGGCGATCATGGGGGCGGCTACGTCAACTGGGGCCATGACGCCGGTTTTTGGGATGTTTTTCTGTCAGTCAGCGGCCGCCGGGCAGATACGGAAGACCGATCGGTAAATATTTTAGACTTTTGGACGGATAAGGAGGCGCCGGCGGCTCCGGAGAACCGGTTCGGTCATGAACGGGCCGATGATGCCGGCTATATTGAGCTGGTCGGCCGCTTTTCATACAAGGACTGGCTGACCATATCCGGCCGGTTCTCCGATTTTACCCGTCCCTATGCGATAACCGCCTCCGATGGGGAGCTTGCGTGGGAGGAGGAGCGCAGCTCACCGATCAGTTTTCTGAAGGTGGAGGGCAAAAACGAGATCGACCACAATTCGGTGATACGGGCGACCGGGTATTTCAAAAACGTCAATACGGACTATCGGGTCATTGACAAGTCGTTTACATCCGATGAAAATACCAGTTACGGGGAGCTCGTATATGATCAGCGGATGTTTACCGGAAAGGGTGTTATGACAACGGGTATCTCCTACAGGAATCAGCAGGTAGATGATGCGCCCATATGGGACAGCTACCTGCCCGACTTTCTCGGTTCGGATAATGAGAGTTTTCTCCCGAATGTCACCCAGACGGATTATACGGGGGAGCTCTGGTCCGTGTTTACCCAATACACCCATCATATCGGGGATCTTAAACTCCATGCGGGCATACGCCAGGACGAGTATAAGATTTACGAGGACCATTCAAGCTTCTCTGCGGGGGCGGTATGGACGCCGAGCCGGGAATGGACGGTAAAGCTTCTGTATGGGACGGCCTATCGCACGCCGTTTGCCCGGCAGCTGCTGGAAGAGGATGAGCCGGAGCTTGAGGGGGTTGAAACGGTGAATCTGAATGTGTCCTGGGAGCCCTATGAGTGCTTCGGGATGAGTATATGCGGATTCGACAGCGATTTAGACGATCATGTGATGCAGGACCCCTATGCCGGGCTCTCCGAGCCCAACCACCAGGATGTGTATGGCTGGGAGTTCTGGGCGCATGTCGACCCGCTCGAAGAGCTGCGGTTTGATTTTAATATGACCCGGATCTATAACAGCGGTCCGGACGAGACGTATCGGCATAACGATTATTCGTTTATCGGCCCGGACGGCGACCTTGTGGACCATTTTACGAATATCAGCTACCCGTTTGATCCGGGGCCGGACGTTATCATGAATTTTTCCGCCCTTTGGCAGCCGGTTGACCGGCTGCAGCTCTATGGGCGCATTCTATATTTTTCCGAACAGCAGTTGATCCATCCCCGGCAGGATAGAATCGAATCGACCTCCGGTGAATGGGAGCTGGACATGAGTGCCACCCTAAAAGACATCTGCCGCCAGGGGGTTGACCTGGAGTGTTCGATTAACAACCTGACTGACAGGGAGTATGATATCCCGGGGACCTATGCCCTCATGGAGAGAAAGCCGTTTGCCGTCGAAGTGGTCCTGCGGAAGCGTTGGTAGGGGGGAGGCGGCCAGTGATTGGCTAGATCTAGCCATAGGTGTTTAGATTTGACCATTGCTATGGGTGTTTTTAAATTTAAAAAGATGATCCGGAAACCGGCGGGTCGAGTATATGTATTCACCCTGTCATCCCGGGGAGCGGCAGCGACGAGGAATCTTGAAGGTAAAAAAATTTGGCCCAAATCCTGCAAATAAAATGAGTATGAAAATCCAGTTTAAATATCTCCTCATATTGCTGCTTGCCCTGACCGCCGGTATTATCGCCGGAGACAGGGCGTTTGCGGCGAATGCGTCGGTGTCGCCGCAGGAACAGTATATGCTGGACCTGATCAATCAGGCCCGGGTCCACCCGCTGGACATGGCCGCTCTGATAGGCAAGGATCCCGAACAGGTTCTCGAAGATTTTCCGCAGAAACGGGCGATCCTGGAACAGGGGATGCGGCCGGTTGTTCTGAATAAAAAAATACAGGCCGGCACATCAGGCCATGCATCGGAGATGGTCACCCTAAAATACTATTCAAGGATTTCCGCAGACGGCCGGGATGTCCGCCGGCGCATGGAAGAAAACGGATATTTTCCCGACGCAGCCTGGGAATCTCTGGGCTTGATCAGCTTTAACAACATAGTTAAGCCGAATGATGCGGTTTGGGCATTATTCGAGAACATGCTGGCGGCTGAGCTGGATCCGGCCAATGATGGGGCATGGAATATTTTAAACCCGGCCTTCAGTGAGGCGGGCTGCAGCATTGATAGGGGCCGTTTCAAGCTTGAAGGGCGAACCCTGAACCTATATTTGGCCGTATGTGATTTTGCATCCAGTGCCACCGACATGTACGCGGCGGAGAGCATGCTTTGGCGTCTTATCAACAGGGTTCGGACGAACAGCAGGAGTGAAATACAGGAGATTTTGGGCATATCCGGCAATGATCTCATAGATGCCCTGGGGCGTAGGGGTTACTGGAAAATGTTTGCCGGCCTGCCGCCGCTGGCCGCCAATCAAAAGCTTGCCGGTATTGCTGAAAAACAGTGTCAGGAAATTTTTGACGGCCGCCTGAAGCCTGATAATAATGGAATTGCGTATGTGCCGGACCGGCTCGATCTTCTTGGAGATAACGATTATTCGGCGGTATCGGCCAGAGAAGTCCGCATCCAGCTAAAGCTGGGGCCGGATAGCAAGCCGGTCGAAGCGGCGGCCCAAATGTTTAAGCGGCTGCTGGCGGCAGAGGTAGAATCCGGAAATGCGGTCAATATACTGAACGGTTCCGTGACAGAGATGGGGGCGGCCATAAAAGCCAAGCCCTTACCGACTGGCGATGTCGTCTATTACGGGGTATTGGAGCTGGCCGAACCCGAGGCGGAACGGATGTATCTTCTTGGCAGCGTCATGGCGGCAAACGAAGATGGAGCCCCTGAAATTCCGGATAACAACTGCTGCCGGATAGGCCTCAGCCGGTTTGACGAGGAAACGGAAACCTTTTTGCCCCCCCAAATCGCGCACACCGGGCCGCGGGGCGGATACCAGGTTCAGATTGAGAAAAACGGCGCTTTTGAAATCCGATGCGGGGATACACGATCAGGCGGTGCATTCCATACGGAACAGTTTTTGCATCATACATCGAAAAATCGGTTAAAAAATTTGGTCATCCATGCCAACTGACTCGCGGAAACCCATAAAGTGATGAAAAAACGCTCTATTCTACCATTGACAAAGCTGGCGGTTTTAGCTATATGTACCCAACTAGCGTGTGGGTGTGCGGCAACGGGTGATTCGCCCAATAACTACGAGTCGCGCCTGCTCTATCCGGCAGGCACGGATCAACAAACGTTCTGGCCGGATAAGAAGCTGAAAAAAACGTTTTGCGAGTATTGGCAACACCGCTATACGGGGAATTTCAAAGAAGCCTACCAGATGGAGGCGTCAAAATATCGCGAGCATTATGACAACCAAAAACAATACCGGATATATGTCAAGCGGACCCCCAATTATACCTGGATGAATGCCCGATTAGAGCAGTTGACCCAAAGAGATGACGGGGTAACCCTCATAAAGGGAAAGTGGGTGCTCAAAGACGGTACCGGCGAGGTTGTCAGCAGCAAGCTGCATGACCAGTGGGTCAAGGAAGAGGATGGAAAATGGTATCACGGCATATATAACCCCATCTTTATCCCGCTTAAATATGGCGACAATAATAAAAACGGAAAGCACATTGAAAACCATAACACCGAAGCTTCGAAAGGGGGTGGATCAGACACAAAGGAGTCAGATGTCGAACTGGATACTCAGACAGATGAATCAGAAACCAAATAATGCAGTTGAATGTAAACGATAAACTTAATGAATGAAGGAGGATGAAGAAAATGAAATTAATTGGGAAAACTTTGATGGTGGCCCTAATGGTCATGTCCCTTGCCGGGATGGCCTGGGCCGGGCAGCCGGCGACGCCTACTGACGACGGCCTGATGACAGCCGAAATTGCCCTTTCGCAGGAAGGAAATGCGCTGATTTATCCCGCATTTGCCGCGGGTATCGGCCTGGAAACCAAGATCAAACTGATCAATACCAGCACCGAGTATTGCTGCCGCGCGAAGGTCGTCCTTCGGGGCCAGGCATACAGCCAGGAGCTGTTGGACTTTTTCGTGTACCTTTCCCCGGCGGATGAATTCACGGCCCGGATCTATACGAACAATTCGGGCAAGGTGGTTATCGAAAGTACGGATGGCAGCGTGCTGAATGCCGCCAATGACTTTGCATCCAACTCCGATCCCATGCTGGTGGATATTGCTGTAGGCAACGACTGTGATGTAACCGAGTTCGGCTACATTACCGCCTTTGTTGATTGGTATACAAAGGGCAGCGTTATTAGCTGGTTGAATAACAACACCTCCTTTGATACGGATCTGCTGCAGCCCCCTGAGGTTTCAAAGAGCGATATAAGTGAGGCGATTGATTTATGCTCTTCTCCTACTGCGCCTTCCAGTCTTTTCGGCGCTGCAGGTTTCAACGACGTCACCGGTAATTTTGAAATCGGCTTTCCGCCGCCGACCGGTGTTGGCTGCATGGAGTCCGCCATTGCGATCGAGAATTATGATATCAATACAGAGCTAACTACGGCCCGAGCGACCGCGCTTGGTACTGATAGTGATACGGTTCTGGCGGAAGTCGAGGCCCTGCTGGCCAAAACTGATGTGGCCCTGCCCTATTATAACAACACCGAGGGCTATTCCGCCCATCTGTTTACTTTTCCGACAAAATTAACATCAATCGATGATTCCTGCGACATAACTGGTGTAACCGGACCCTTCTTCGGCCAATTCGCTGATGACTACTGTGTAGACGTCGGCCTGGATTACTGGGATCTGGAAGAAGAACCGAACACCGGGGATCCCGGAAGCCCATATTCCGGTCAGGAAGCACCGCCGGCGACTCTGGAAATGTGCAATGAGTTGGATATATTCCTGACGGCCGGTGGGGCGACCACAACGACTTTTGGTACCTTTGAGCCCTTTCAGTTTGATGAAGGCTGGGCCAATTGGGATTTTATGACCACCAGCACGAATCAGAACGCATGTGGACCTGTGGCTTCAACCAAGGCCCCAAGCACTGGACAACTGTGTTACACCGGCGCTCCGGTAATTCCGCACGTCCTGCACCTGGGAGCGGACGGCCTTCGCCTGATGACGGGATCCTATACCGACGGGGTCTATGAGTATGATTCGAACTGAATTGAATCCTTCTTAAGCGACTGGCGCGTTAAGGGATAGCGATTTATCCCGACCCACTGGATAAAAACGGTTGTTGGTGCTGGCTCAGCACCAACAACCGGTACTTTCTATTTAATTAAACCCTAATCGGGTTAGGAGCCGATGAATGAAGCCTATCATTCCGTTTAAGATATTTGTCCTTACGATCTCCATGCTTATCGCCGCAACCCTTAGCGCCTTTTCAGCAAGCGGCTACTCGCCGATTTACGATCAAGGCTGGTATGGCTGGTCAGGAGAAATCGGGCATGATTTCGAGACCCTTTTTGATCATACAGCACAGTTTTGTTATATTGAAAACAATAATTTTACTATAGAGTTGGATACGGACGACCGCGGCATATCGTATTATTCATTTGATACGTTCGCCATTTATATCCCGCCGGGAGCTAAAAAAGTTAAACTTAATGTCACAAGTGACAACAAGGCGGAGGTGGGCCTTGCCGTCCGTTTTAAGAGCCCCCCAAAAAATAACGACTATAGCAGTTTCAGCTATGCGGATGTCAACAATTGGGAAGGACAAGGTAGCATATCTCATCCCAGTGAGCTGGAAGGCAGTGATTATTTTTTTCGAAACTGTGATGGGATTACGGCGATTTTTGTGGAGGGGAGTTTTTCGCCCCTTAATGACGGTGGCTGGCTGTATATAAAAGTGTTGGGGGAAAAAAATCGCATTGGAAAGGTTCTCTGTCGGCAGGAGGTGGATTCAGAAACATATAAAAATTGGTATGATTCTCTTGATACCAGTACCACAGAAAGCCCCGATGTGTGGGATAAAGGCGAGCCGCCAGGAGATGTGTCATCCGGGACTTCCGACGATGGCGACACCGGCAGCGGAGATTCCGGCACTGGAGATTCCGGCAGCGGAGACTCCGATGGCTCTGATGATACCTGCACGGAATATCCACCCGGCGATATTAACCAGAACTGCGAAGTTGATCTGGGCGACGCCATAAAAATACTGCAGATTCTATCCGGACAGGAGTAAGCGTAGGTCAACGATATATCCAACCGGTTACAGGGGTAAATAGGACTAATCCCTATTTTTTGGTAACTGTTTAACCCGTATATTGAGATCGACAAATTTTTAGAACCCTCAAAAAGTGGTGAAAACCACTTTTTTTGTTTTTATACCCGCGATCCCTGATTAATAGCTTTCGGACAATTCCGCCCAAAAGATACCATGGGGCCGCTTAACCGCAAATCCTGCTTTTCGTTCGGACACAAAATAGTAGAATAGATGAAACTGATCCTGACATCGATCCGCTCGCTTATCCGGCATCAATACCTGTTCCGGGAATTCGTGGTTCGAAACATCAAAAGCCGTTTTGTGGGGTCTATGGGCGGCAACCTTTGGGTGGTTTTAAACCCCCTGGCCACCATCCTCGCCTATCTTTTCATATTTTCCGTGGTTTTGCGGGTTTCCGTAAGCGCGGCGGAAAACGGGACCAGTAATTTCACCATATATTTTCTTTCCGGGTTTTTCCCCTGGTTCATGTTTGCCGAGAGCCTTTCCATATCGGTTATGGTGCTGCTCGAAAACAAGGACCTGATCACCAAGGTGGCCTTTCCCGTGGAGCTGTTGCCGGCCGGTGTCGTGCTGTCCACGTTTATCGTCAACGGGATCGGGATGCTTTGTTTCCTGGTCTTTATGGTGGCCGTGGGCTTTTTCCACTGGACATGGGTGTTTTTGATCTACCTGGTCATCGTTCAGTTTCTATTTACCTGGGGCCTTTCCAACCTGGTGGCGGCCCTATGCGTTTTTATACGCGATATGAAGGAGCTTTTGGCCATTATCCTGATGGTATGGTTCTACGCCACGCCCATCGTGTATCCGGTTTCCCTGCTGCCGGATACCTATCGGGCGCTCATGGGTTTTAACCCCATGTGGAACTATATCGCCCTTTACCGGGATATTATTTTAAAGCACCAGGTGGACGGCCTGATCGCCCTTAAGGCCGGCATCCTGGCCCTGCTCGTCTATATCGTCGGCACCTGGTTCTTCATGCGCTCGAAAAACGCCTTTGCCGATGTCCTGTGAGTTGAGGCCAAGGCCATATGAAACTTTTGCATGAGCCGAACGAATCCCTCAAACGGCTCCTTGTTAAATTCCCCACCACCCATGAGGCCGCTTATGAGAAAAAGCTGTTATGCGTTGACGCCTATCCCAGAAGCGGCAACTCCTACGCGACGCTTGCGGCTACAGATATTATCGCCACCGAAGTGAAAAAAAACCGTGAATGGGGCCATGCCGACGTCTTTCGGAAACTGGTTCACCATACCCATAACGCGGATGTGCTCCGCGAAAGCGTCCGAAGCGGTATCCCGACCCTGACCGTCGTCAGAAGCCCGTTAAGCGCCATATTTTCCGCCTACCGCTATTATGCCGGGGAAAAGGGGGCCTTTGAGCTGTGCGAGTGGTGGCGGGGGTTTTATCTTCAGTGCCTGGCGATGGCGCAAAAGGCGCATTTCATGATCGTCGATTTTGAGGATATCGCAAATTCCACTGAAAATATCGCCAGATGCCTGATAAAACTCGGGCTCATCCACGCCCTGCCCGAAAAGACGGTCCCGGTGGAACGGGTTCTGGATTATATACGGGAAGAGGACAAAAAGCACGGACGCCATTACAGGTATCGGGCGGCCGCGCCGATTGACCGGGAAGACGGATTCAGAAAACGATTTGACGAGGCGCTGAAAAAAATCCCACGCGCCCGTGACTCGCTCATCGACTTATATGCCCGGGTTTTAAGCGAAAAGACGGTCCTACGGGGGTAGCTAGAGGTATTGCTAATCCAGGTGGAAGGGATGATCACACGGCGGTGATGCCTTGACGGCGCTTATCAAAAATTCGTTCGTCAAGAGTGCTGTTTCATCCGCATAACCCGCTTCGACCATATCCGAAATAAACTTTTTCCCGTTCGGCGTGGGCGCGACCTGCTGCCGTTCAAACCGGTCTATGGTAAATCCGGCTTGATTTAATGCCTCACGGATAGAAGCCTCGGTAAACCACCGGATATGGGTGATGCATAAAAGCCCCCATGGAATATAGTCGAATCTGCCCTTCATTAAGTCCTGGACGATTGACCAGTGTCCGATATTGGGCAAACTCGTAACCAGCGTCCCGCCAGGGGCCAACAGCCGGTTCAGCCGGCTTAAAATGCCCCACGGGTTTTGCAGGTGTTCCAGGATATCCCCGCAGTTGACGGCGTCAAAAGCGCCCCCGGCCAACCGGGCCTTCTCAATGGGGCTGTTGATGACATCATCATAGTACAATGAGGCCCGCCGGGCAAGCCCGCTGTCTGCCTCAACCCCGGTCAATCTGACGCCCGGCCGCAGTTCCTTGAGCCGGCGCCCATATTCGCCCATGGCGCAGCCGATATCCAGAACGTTCTTGGCGGTATCCGGCAGCAGCCGGATCAGGTCCTCGCGCTGGCCCTTGCTGTAATCGCCGAACCGGTGGGCCAATGCGGTATTGTCAATCGCCACTGGAAAATTTATACGGGATACGAATTCATGGGGGGTAAGCCGTGAGACGGCCTGCCGGTCGAATTTATCGGTTGAAAGGATATTTTTGTCAAACAGAAGGCATCCGGGGTCAATCGATCCTTCAGCTTCAAAGGGGTGGCGCTGGGCCGGGCCGAGTCGGGCCTCGATCTCAAGGAAGCTCGTTACATTCACATAGGGCGGGTTCACGGGGAACTGCTGCGCGGATGCAGACGATTCGTTGTAAACCGGGGCCGCGCCATTGGCATGCCGCTCCTTTAGGGTTTGGGCTAAACGGCGGATGGCCCTGGCGCTGACGATGATTTTAGGGTCGGTAACAAGCAGGCACAGGGCGGTCGGGCTTTTTTCCGGGATATCGGCCATCGTCTCAAAAGCCCGGTATTCCTGCCAGTGGACGGCCCCCGGCTCATGAAGGCACAGCTCGCGGGTCACTTTTCGGCAATAAAAATGGCAGAACCTTTCTTCTTCAGGGCCTTCCGGGGGTTTAATCGGCCACAGGATGGTGACTTCGTCTGACATCGACACAGGGCTTTCCTTAAAACGGTTGAATACGGATGATCGGCTAATCTTCCGATTTTTTATATGAGGTAAACGCCGGCGTTTCTGTGCGCTGAACAGACATTTCGCCCAGCCGCAGGCGTTCAGACGCAAGCGGGATATCCCCGGCCCAGACATCACAGTCCCGGCAGAGGGGCAGCCCATCTATGTCGTTGGTCTCATGTTTATGTCGGTATCTTTTGATCGCGTCGCTGTTGTATATTTCTTCAATCGGGCGGTGCAGGATGGATCCCAAATTGACGGTCGAGTTGATATCCTCGCAGCAAAGCCCCACCGTGCCGTCAAAACCAATGACGAACTGGTGGTATAGCAGCGGGCACGGCCGGAAATCGACGGGCGGCGCGTCCTGCCACAGCCGCCTGGAGCCGATCGGCCGGAATGTGGCGATGCTGACAGCCGATGCATGGGGGAGCCATTTTTGCACGTAGGCCTCTGACTGGTCGATTATTTCGGGATAGGCCACCATGTTAAACGTCAACCGCGGCAGGAAAGAGTTCCTCTTTTCCTTTTCGTTTATAAGGTTGAGCACATGGCGCTCAATTTTTTCCAGATCAGCGCCCCGGCGGAAGTAGTCGTGCGTGGCCTTCTCGGTGCCGTCAATACTAAAAGCGATAAGATCAATCTGATGGTCGATCAAAAAATCGGCCCACCTGTCGTTGAGCAGCATGGCGTTTGTCATGAAGCCGACGTTGAGGCCCTCGATTTTTTTCGCTTCGGTTAGCAGCGCCTCGAGCTGCGGGTATAACAGCGGCTCCCCGGCCCCGTGGGTCAACAGGGTGACCGGTTTGGGCAGTGTGCCGATCGCCTCGAGCGCTCTTAGCCAGGTCTCTTTCTTCATCGCGCCCAGGGGCCTTTTTTTTACCGCCTCTTGTCCGTGGAAGTGGCAGTGACGGCAATTCAGGTTGCAATGGTTGGTTACCTCCAGGATGATTTCATTCGGATAATAAAGGCTCTGTTGCCGGTCTTCCATTCAGCAGGATCCTTTCCAGGTTTTTTGCCACGCGTTCAAACGTATAGTTTGAGGCGACTTGCAGGCCTCTTTGGATAAGATAGGCCTGTTTTTTCGGGTCTTGGATTAATGTGATGAGCCCTTCGGCCATAGCGTCCGGGTCCTCATGGCTGACAAACTGGGCATAGTCACACGGCGAAGCAAAAGAGGTGTAACTGGGGATGTCGGTCAGCACGGTCGGAACCCCGCATGCCATGGCCTCCAGGGCCGGCAGGCCGAAGCCCTCCCCGGGGTTTGACGGGGAGAGCAGTATGCCCCGCCTCAGGCGGAACGCTTCTCCCACGGATGCGGGAGGCACATGAACGTGATATTCAGATATGGGGCCGACCAGCGCCTCCTCCGTTTGGCGCGTATCAATCGTTGAAAACCGGATAAGCCGCATCTCCGGAAAAACCTGGCGGGCTTTTTTATAGGCCATAAGGCCCAGCCGGATCTGCTTGATCGAGACGCTCAGGGGCCCGACCAGGAACAGATACAGGCCCTTTTGATCCCGATGGGGGGCCTCATGGGGGCCGTCCCGATCAGGCCCCGGATAGAAACAGTCGGTTTCCAGTCCCTGTCCAACGGATTGAAAAACGCCCGCCGGGTAAAGCGCCTGCAATCTGTTCGAAAGGCTCTGGGATACCGTAATTTTGGGCACAGGCAACCGGTAGGCGCGCTCTATCAGGGAAAAGAGGTGCTGATATTCCGTATAGTCCCCCTCATAGCCCTGTACCAGATGCCATAATCGGCCCCGTGATTCGGGGCGTTGGAAATGATGGTGAACCAATCGGGGCGACGTACAGATGACGGCGTCATAGGTATCCAAAAGCTTTTGATCGTATGGGTCGCGGACCTGGTAGGGCACGTCCCCTTCAGCCCATGCGGGCCGATGATCCGGGGAGACGATGCTCACCCCGATCCCCCTTCGGCGGAGCGCTTCGGCCTGACGAAACACGACTTTTACGCCGCCGCACAGCGGCGCGGATTCCAGTATATAGGCGATTTCCATTTATCTAGGACAAAATTTTCCAATCATGCTTTAATTCCAAGAGGCCCATTTCATTTTGAAGGCTTTCAGGCGGGGGAATCGTAAAGCTCTCGGATTCTTTTTTATAATAACAATGCAGGCCGGATTCGTCCAGCAGAAAGGCGATAACCGAATATTGCCCGTGCAGAAAGGGCAGGTTGGGATAGATGACCTCGATCTTCTTTCTGCCCTTCCCCCGCAGGGTGTAGTTATAATTTTTTGCCAGATTGACCGCATGGCATACCAGGCCGTCATTGCGTTTTATCCCGATGGCCAATGCGTAATCCCCGTCGAATGAACTCTCAAATTCAATCCTTATCCTCAAATCCTCGTTATAATGCATTTCAATGGGGGACAGACTGTTATTAAGGGCAATCGAGTGGATATAGAGGGGAAAATGCTGTTTTTCATCAGCCGGCCGATTATCAGCGGATTCCGCCTCCTGGTTCTCCTTCTGGCGCAGATAGTTCTCGTAATCAGCGGTGATTTGGCTGGTTTTCCCCTGTTCCCGGATGCCGCCCTTGTCCAGCCAGATGGCGCTGTCGCACAACAGGTTGACCGTATACATGTCATGGCTGCAGAAGAGGATGGTTTTGCCCATTTCGCGGAAGCGCAGCATGCGATCGATGCATTTTTTCTGGAAGTACTGGTCGCCGACGCTTAATGCCTCATCAATGATCAATATATCCGGATTGACGCTCGTTGCGATTGAAAATGCCAGCCGGACGACCATGCCGGATGAATAGGTTTTGAGCGGCCGGTCAATAAAGATGCCCAACTCCGCAAACCCGATGATATCATTTTCTTTGTCTTTAATCTCTTTTTGGCTCAGCCCCAAGAGGGCGGCATTGAGGTATATATTCTGGCGTCCGGTAAATTCGGGGTTAAACCCCGAGCCCAACTCGAGCAGTGCGGCCACCCGCCCATGGATATTGATATCCCCGGAGCTCGGCGTTAGGGTGCCCGCCAATATCTTGAGCAGCGTGCTTTTGCCCGCCCCGTTTTCCCCTATAATCCCGAGGCTTTCGCCTGCAGACAGGGTGAAGGAAATATCCTCCAGGCTCACATGGGGCTGGTGCATAGGTCGGCGGAATATCGATTCTTTTAGCCGATCCACCGGCTTGCGATAAAACTTATAGACTTTTGAAATATGGTTTGCCGTGATACTATACAAATTTGATCCGATCAAAAACTGATGGCTTCGTAAAAAGTCCAATATCTGTGTTGCGCTGCATCCCTCGGAATTTCACGTACAGCTAAGTACGCTGCATTCCTCGGGATTTTGCGACGCCTTGATCTTGAACTTTTTACTTTGCCATCCCAAAATCGACTTTTTACGAGACTGTCAAAAACTAAAATGATAAATATCCATCCAAGACAGTATGCTGAAACTATCAGGCCCCTTATGCGGCCACTCGTTCGCCATCCGTCTGAAAGTTGGATTTGACAATGGACGATAAAAAAATTTATTGCAATAATAAAACCTGGTGTCAAGCTGGAAGGTCCGTGTGGTTTTCTGTGGATTAGGGGGGAGTGCCATAAATGAACGTATCTGTTGTAACCGTGAACTATAAAACGCCCTTGCTCACAGAGGCGCTGGTCCGGCAACTGTCAAAGATCAGCCTTATATCCCGGATTATCGTTGTGGACAACAGTGCCGATCTGTCTCCGGAGCTGTTTGAGGGCCTGCCCAAACCCATTCTGGTCCGCAGCCGGGAAAACATCGGATATGGAAGGGCGGTTAATCACGGCATAGCCCATGTAGAAACCGAATGGGTGCTGGTGATTAATCCGGACGTCCGTCTGGATGAAGCCAGCTTGGCCCGGTTGCTTGAAGCGGCCGCTTCGTATGGGGCGCCGCTTGCGGGGCCTCGGTTCTATTGGGATGACAGCCATACGTTTCGTCTCCCTCCGGCCACGGGGATGTCTTTATGGCATTCTATCGGGGCCCGGACGGCCCAATCCTATATGCCGGATGCGCATCTGTTCTCGTTTTATTGGCAGATCCGGCATGACCGGTTCTGGCAGGCTTCGGAACCCTTTTACGAACCGTTTCTATCCGGTGCCTGTTTGCTTATAAATATGGACCGGATTTTTCCATCCGGCGGCCGGCTCTTTGATGAGCGTTTTTTCATGTATTACGAGGATACGGATCTTTGCCTGCAAACCTTGCTCGGCGGGCAAACCCCTATTTGCGTGCCCGGGGCCGAAGTCGTTCATTACTATAACCAGGCGCCGGCAGCCGAGTCTCACAAGCAGGCGATGATGCAGGCGTCGGAATCGCAGTTCTTTCAGAAATATTACGAGGCGCTGCCGGATCTTCATCTCGGGCGCCAGGAGCCTTTGGTTGACTGTGAAGACCTCGGCACAATCGAGGCCCCGCCGGCATTGGCTTATTCGGGAAATCCGGCGGGCGGCCGCCGGAGAGGCGGGTTGTTCTTTGAGATGGCGTTCAACCCGTTTTTCTGTCCATTCGCCCAGGCTGTCGTCGAAAATGACGGGTTCGCCGTTCCGGCCCATATATGGGAACAGCTGCCCTCATCAGCCACCTATTTCGCCAGGTTCAGAAAATTTCAAGGACCGGCGGGGAAAATTTGGAAATGGATCAAACGATAACCCTGGACTCGGGTCAATATGGTATCCGGCCGTATCAGCGCGCCGACAAAGAGGCGGTCATCAGGCTCTGGGAAACCGTCTTTGAAAAGCCGCTTAACCGGGATTACTGGGATTGGAAATATTTCGCCAATCCTTACGGCCAACGGATCATGCTGGCGACATCCGAAGCCGGGGAGCCCCTGGTTTTTTACGGCGGCATTCCCTACCGGGCGAATCTGGAGGGCAGAACCGTTGAGGTGATCCATTTGATGGATATTATGTCGCACCCGGCGTATCGAAAGACCGGGCTGTTCGTAAAAACGGTGGAGGCGTTTATCGATCGGTTCGGCGCCGATGACAGGGCGGTGCTTTTCTACGGATTCCCCGGACAATACCATTTTCAGATCGGCAACAGGTATCTGAAATATAGGGAGCTCTCCGGTGGCGCCAATTTTTGGACGGCGGATCCCCGAACCCTGTCGTCACATGGCGACCCGCCCGGCGAGATTTTTGAAATTGCCGGCGACGCCGGGGCGTTTGATGAATTATGGCTAAAAAATGCAAAATATTACCCATTCTCCATTATCCGGGATGCAAAAT
>Ga0209943_1000327_pt1 | contig 32508 bp, 25 predicted proteins | sample SalPonR1_B_D2_MG_FD_185698 | JGI IMG/M metagenome (GOLD analysis project Ga0209943, IMG submission 185698) | Salt pond soil microbial communities from South San Francisco under conditions of wetland restoration - Salt Pond MetaG R1_B_D2_MG... ... | reverse complement strand
TTAATTAAGTTATTACTTTAATGATCTAAAAGCTTCATCTAAAGTAGTATATCCCTTTAGGGCTTTAATAACTCCATCTTGAAGCATAGTAACTGTTCCTGCCTTTATAGCTAGTTCTTCTATTTCGTGGTCAATAACTTCTTGGCTTTGAATGGCTTTTCTAATTTCGTTGGATACTTCCATAACTTCATAGATACCAATTCTGCCCTTATAACCTAAACTGTTGCATTTAGGACAGCCTTTACCTTTATAGAACTTTAATTCTGATGGAATTTCAACTTTTGCTTTATCGCTAATACTATCTAAAACTTCTTTAACATCATTTAGTTGTTTTTCATCAATTTTAATCTCTTCCTTACAATGAGGACAAACTCTTCTAGCTAGTCTTTGTCCTATTGAAGCTTCTAGAGCGCTAGCAAGTAGTTGTCTAGGTACATTTAGTCCACTTAAACGACTAACTGCACTAGCTGCGCTGTTAGCATGTAAAGTGGAGAGAACAAGGTGTCCAGTAGTAGCTGCTTCAATGGCCATATTAGCAGTTTCTTCATCTCTAATTTCACCGACCATCATAATATTAGGATTTTGGCGAAGTAGTGATTTCATGGCTGCGGCGAAGGTGTAGCCTTGGTCCGCATCAATTTGTGTTTGCATAAGTCCAGGCATTTGGTATTCTATTGGATCTTCTACAGTAATAATCTTTACATCTGGAGTATTTAATTTATTTAAAGCAGAATAAAGAGTAGTAGTTTTACCTGAACCAGTAGGACCAGTAGTGATTATAATACCTTTAGTTTTAGAAATGGATCTGGTTAGCGGTTCTAAACTGTATTTTTCCATACCTAATTCTTTAAGATCAAGGCTTTGAGCTTGTGATGCTAGCAGACGAATTACAATAGTTTCACCATAACCTCCTGATATAATAGAAACACGACTATCAGCTTTTTTCTCAGGCATTTTAATACTAAAACGACCATCAATTGTAGGCTTTTTTATATTTGTAGCTACACCAATTAATATTTTTATTTTTGATAATAATGGTAAATAATGGTCTTTTGATAAATCAAGCACATCATGTAATACCCCGTCTATTCTAAAGCGTAATTTAACAGTATTTTCAGTTGGTTCAATATGAATATCACCGGCTTCAGATTCTACTGCCATAGCAATAATTATCTTAAGTAATTTTTTCACAGGTACATCTTTAAAACTGGTATTAATATTTGCTAAATCTTCACTTAATTTTTTAGCTTCATCAATATCTTCTTGACTAATCTTTATACCTCTACCTATAGTTTGAGAAATAACAATATCATATAGTTCATCAATATAGTCAGTATTACCAATTACTCTATATATTTCTTCTAAACTAGTTAATCCTTTTATAGCTTTCAAAACACCGTCTTGAAGCATGGTAATCATGCCATTTTCAATAGCTTGTTGTAGTATTTTAAAAGAGGCAGCACTTTTCATAATAAGCTCTTTTATTTCATCATTTAAGGTAAATATTTCATATATACCAACTCTTCCTTTGTAACCAAGACCATTACATTTTTCGCAACCTTTGGGGTTTTTTTTATATAGTTTTGGAATATCTGTAGGGACTTCAATATTAGCTCTTGGTGAGATTACAGCTAGTATTTTTTTAAGTTTTTCCTCTTCTTCTTCATTAGGTTGATATTCTATTTTACAATCATTACACAGTTTTCTAACCAATCTTTGACCAATAACAGCATTAATTGAAGGAACTAAAAAATATGGTTTTACTCCCATATCTATTAAACGAGGAATAACTCCTGAAGCATCATTTGTATGCAAAGTAGATAACACTAAGTGACCAGTTAAACTAGCCTGTACTGATATTTCTGCTGTATCAAGATCACGAATTTCACCAACCATCACAATATCTGGGTCTTGTCTTAAAACAGAGCGTAACCCATTGGCAAAAGTATATTCTTTTTTTCTGTCAATCTGACTTTGGTTTACTCCTTCTAATTGATATTCAATTGGATCTTCTAAAGTAACTATTTTAGTTCCCGGTTCATTAAGTTTATTTAAAATAGAGTATAGAGTGGTAGTTTTACCTGAACCCGTAGGACCAGTTGTTAGTATTAATCCATTAGGCTTTTTAATTTCTTCTTTTAATATTTCAAAAGCTCCCTCACTAAGTCCCAATTCTTCAAACCCTAGCTGAATAGATCCTGATCTGAGTATTCTCATTACAACACTTTCTCCGAAGGCTGTAGGTAAAAATGAAGCACGTACATCAATCTGTTCTTTAGGTAAATGAATTTTAAATCTACCATCTTGAGGTTTCCCTTCAATATTTATTTTTACACCGGCTAAAAGCTTTAAACGGGAAATAATTCTTTTCCATTGTTCTTTTTTAATGGTTGCTGCTTCTTGTAAAACACCATCAATTCTTAGTCTTACTACTATTTCCTTTTCTTCAGCTTCAATATGCACATCACTAACATCGACTTTAATAGCAGTAGCTAAAATAAGGGTAACAATATCACTAATATTTACTTCATTTATCTTTTCATCTAGTTTTTTATAGTCTGTGATTTCGTTTTTAAATTTTTCTAAATCTTCAGCTGGAATTTCTACACCGCTATCGTATTTTTTTACTTTAGGTATAGATTTATATACTTCTAAAGAGTAATTGAAACTATGATCAGAAATTAAATATATCTTGCTTTTAGTATAATATTTAGCATTAATTCTTTCTTTTATTTCTTTAGCTGCTTTAGCTTCAGGATCAGTAGTAGCTAAGCGAACATTAGTTCCATCATAATAAAAGCAAATAACTTCTTTTTCTTTAGCCTCTTCTTCATCTATTAATACGATTGCGTCAGGACTTATAGGAAAAGCAAATAGATCAACATATTCTAAACCTGCTTTCTCAGCTTTAGCCATAGTTTGCGCTTCCATTTCTTTTATTTTGATTTCTTTTTGTTTTTTAGCTAATTTTCCTTGGACAGTATCTCCATCTTGAACTTTCTTAGAATTAATTAAATTATCAATAGAGTTATAATCAGACATATGAAGTAATAGTTATTAAATTACTATATATTTATATATAGTTCTTATATATAGTTTTTATTTATATAGTAATATAAAAAATAATGGAAAATTATTTTTTACCCTTTTTCTTTTTGTTAGCTTTTTTTGCTTTTTCTTTATCTTTTAACCTTTTAATTTTACTAACTCCTTTTTTATCAAGTAATTCAAGAAAAAGCTTTGTCCAAGAATTAATTAAAAAGGCTGTTAACATAGATCCAAGCCATATAATAGCTAATAATAAAACGGTTAGACCTAAAAATGTTATTAACCAAAAGATAGCAAAGTTAGCAAAGATGAGACTTAAGATTATAAACGGAGCTACAAGTGCAAATATAGCTATTAGCATTATTAAGCCCACAAATATGTTTACTATTACTAAAATAAAGGCCATTTCTATACTAACAACCCAATTTTTGGAAAATAGTTTAAAGGCATTATCAATTGCTTCTGTAAATTTATTACCTTTAATAACAATATAAGCAATAGCGTATTTTGCTATTAAAGAGAGACCTATTACAACGGGAACAAAAATTAAAAATAAGATAATGTAAATTGCAATTGGTAGCCAGGAGTTAGAAGCTGTTAAGATAATAGGGAGGGTTATTAAAAAGAATATACAAGTAATAATTACTTTAATTAATACATTTACACCTAGTACTGGCCAAAAATTTGCTTGTCCTGTTAGCATACCTTTACTAATACCTAAATCTTTCTTTTCTTTGTTATATAATTTTTTAGCTTGATCAACTAAAGCTGCTTGTGAACTGATTGTTATAATAACTAAAAGTATAGATATTGCTAGAGTTAAAATTAATAGAATAATACTAATTAAAGCTCCTCTAGGATCCTCTGCAAAATAAGGACCAATGTTTGACCATAATTCAGGATTGAAAATTGTTAAAAAACGATCCATTCCATTTGAAACTGTATTGCTGTTGTTTTCAATAATACTATTTATTATTTGATACTCACCACCAGCGCCTAAGAAGGTAGCAAATAAACCAAAGAACCAAAGATACTTGTTGTGCCAAGTGATTTTTAGTGATTGTCTTAAGATTTTACGATAAGAAAACATAATTTTAAATTAATATAGCTAAAAAGCCTTTTTTAATTAGTATTTTATATATATAATTATACCATAAGAACCAATACTTGCCAATTTAAGTGCTTTCAGATAATTGCTAAATAAAATTAAATAATATACAATAAAAATACTAATGTATAAATATATAAGTGATATATTATGAAAATAAAAACAGTGTTTAAAATTACTCAAAATTCACGTCATGAGTTTATTTCTAAAGTTATAGACTCAAGTTCTCCAAATGTAGAGTTTTATTTTTTGGTAATTATATCTACTTTAATTGTTACTTTTGGCTTAGCCTCTAATAATCTTATTTTAGTTATTGGTGGTATGTTAGTAACACCATTACTTTTTCCGATTCTGGCAATCTCTTTAGGTGTGGCAACCAATGAAAATAAATTATTACTAAGATCAATTAAAGTTTTTCTATTTTCTATTATCTTAGCCTTTATCATTTCTTTTATTGTTGGTTTTTTAACTAAAGTATATATTTATAGAATTGATTTAATAACAATAATGAAACCTTCATGGTTTTCTTTTGTGGTTGCTATCACTGCTGGTGTTGCTGCTAGTTATAGTTGGGCTAAACCTAATTTAGATAATGTTTTACCTGGAACAGCTATTACAGTTACTTTAATTCCTCCTTTAACTGCTTTAGGATTAGTGTTGGGAGAACAAAGTTGGTTTTTGTTTTTTAGAATTTTAGAATTTTTTGTTTTAAATATTTTTGGTATTATTGCAGGAAGTTTGTTAATATTTTTACTTATGGATTTCTATAAAGCAAAAACTAAAGCTTCCAAGGAAACTAAATTAGAAGCTAAGAAGTTAGCTAAATAAACAAATAATAATTTGTTAAAAGTATATTAAAATATTTTAAATTATAATATTAGGTGTATGAAAAACAATATTAATAATAAAGGTATAGAAGAGTTGGTGACTAGGGGTGTGGAAGAAGTTTATCCTGATAAAGCTAGTTTAGAAAAAAAATTAAAAAGTGGCGAGAAGATTAAATTGTACTGTGGTTTTGATCCTAGTGCTAAATCATTACATATCGGCCATGCTATTTTGATAAATAAACTGGCACAATTTCAAAAACTTGGACATGAAGTAATATTTTTAATAGGTGATTTTACCGGCATGATAGGTGATCCTACTGATAAAAGTTCTGTTAGAAAAAAGTTAAGCAGAGAAGAAGTACTTGTAAATAGTAAGGACTATCAAAAGCAAGCTTCTTCCTTTTTAGATTTTGAAGGCAAAAATTCTGCTGTAGTAAAATATAATAGTGAGTGGAATGATAAATTAAACTTTAAAGATTTAATTGAATTATCATCACATTTTACTGTTCAACAGATGCTACAAAGAGATATGTTTCAAAAAAGGCAGGAGGAAGAAAAGCCTATATATCTTCATGAATTTCTATATCCACTTACTCAAGCATATGATACTGTAGCCATGGATATAGATTTAGAAATTGGTGGTAATGATCAGATGTTTAACATGATGTGTGGTAGGGATTTAATAAGGACTTTAAAGAATAAGGAGAAATTTGTTTTAACTATGAAGCTTTTAGCTGATGAAAATGGTAAGAAAATGGGTAAAAGTGAAGGTAATGCAGTTTTTTTGGATGAGGAAGCTAGTGAAATATATGGAAAAGTGATGTCTTGGCCTGACAAATTTATGTCAGTTGCTTTTGAGTTGTGTACGCAAACAGAGTGGCAAGAAGTAAAAGAAATTCAAAAAGAATTAAAGACTAAAGATGCTAATTTTAGAGATATAAAAATGAAATTAGCTAAAGAAATCACCGCTAGTATAAAAGGTGTTAAAGAAGCGCAATCTGCCGAAGAATACTTTGTTAAAACTATTCAAAAAAAAGAAGTACCTGATAATATAGAAGAGCTTTCATTAAAAAAGGATAGTTTGAATATTTTAGAGTTACTTGTTTTAACAAAGTTAACAACAAGTAAAGGTGAGGCGCGTAGATTAATTAATCAAAGTGGTGTAAAAATTGATGGTGAACTTGTTAGTGCTGTAGATTTAGAAGTAAATTTAGATAAAACTAGATTAATACAAAAAGGTAAAAGACATTTTCTGAAAGTAAAAAAATAGTATGAATATTTTAGAAAAGTTAAAACAAAATATAGTTATTGAAGTAAATAAAATTTTTAGTGAGCATGAAATAAGTAGCACTGACATTGTTTTTCCTCCTAAAAATGAACAAGGTGATTTGTGTTTACCAAGTTTTGAGTTAGCTAAAAAAAATAAAAAAAATCCAATTCAAATAGCTGATAGTTTAGAGAATAAATTAGAAAAGATTGAAGGGATAAAAGAGTTTAAAGCACAGGGCCCTTATTTAAATTTTATTTTAGATAAAGATTATATAGTATCTGAAACTCTAAGTGCTATTTTTAAAGAAAAAAATAAATATGGTCAAAACCAAGAATTTAAAGGTAAAAAGATAATGATAGAGTTTGCTCACCCTAATCCTTTTAAAGCTTTTCATATAGGTCATCTTAGAAATATTATTTTAGGGGAGTCGCTTGTAAGAATTTTTGAGTTTAGTTCTGCACAAGTAATTCGTACTAATTATCAAGGTGATGTTGGTATGCATATAGCTAAATGTATATGGGCCTTTAGAAAAATAGATGAAAAAGATTATCCTGAAAACATTAATGAAAGAGTTTCTTTATTGGCTGATTGTTATAGTAAAGGTGCAGGTGCTTTTGAAAGTGATGCTATAGCAAAGAGTGAGATAGAGATTATTAATAAAGAAATATATGAACAAGAAGACAAAGATATTAAAAAGCTTTGGGAGTTAGGAAAAAAATGGAGTTTAGATAAATTTGCACAAATATATAAAAGATTGGATACTCGTTTCGATCGTCAGTATATGGAGTCAGAGATAAAAAATGAGGCTATTTATTATATTGAAGAAGCTCTTAAAAAAAAGATATTAATTAGAAGTGAGGGAGCTGTCATATTTCCTGGAGATAAGTATGGCCTAGAAACTAGGGTTTTTTTGAACTCTCAGGGACTACCAACATATGATGGTAAAGAACTGGGTTTAGCTTATAGAGAATTTACTGATTTTGGTAAGATTGATTTATGTATTCATAATGTAGCGGTAGAGCAAATTAGTTTCTTTAAGGTAAATTTTAAAGTACAAGAGCTCTTAGATCCACAAAGGTTTAAAGACAAACAAAAACATAATGCTTATGAATTTGTAGGTTTAAAAAAAGGAAAGATGTCTTCACGTTTAGGCAAAGTAGTTTTAGCAGAGACAATTATTGATTTAGCTAAAGATAAAATTAAAGAGATTATTTGTGACAGAAAAAATAATGATGAGAATAATTTTAGTATTAAAGACAATACTGAAGAAGTTTCAGAAAAATTAGCCATTAGTTCAATTAAATATGCCTTTTTAAAGATCAATCCTTTTAAATATTTTGCTTTTGATGTAGAAGAAAGTGTAAGTTTTTCTGGTAATTCAGGACCATATATTAACTATACCTATGCTAGAATAAATAGTATCTTAAAAAAGGGAAAGCCTGGTAAGTTAAGTAAAAATATATATAAGTATTTAAACTATGACGAGGAAAAAGATTTAATTGTACATTTATCTAAGTTTCCTCAAATAATAATAGATTCAAGAAGAGAATATAATCCTTCTGAATTAGTTAAATATTTATTTGAACTTTCAAAAAAATTCAATGATTATTATCATAAAGTACCTATTATTAAAGCAAATGATAAAGAGAAAAAGGCTAGATTGAAATTACTACAAGCTCTTAGTCAGGTTTTAGAAAATGGTGCCTACCTTTTAGGGTTTGAATTAGTTCAAGATATGTAAATAGAGATTAATTAATATATATGACAAAAAACAACAATCAATTAGATAAAATTATAGCTTTAGCCAAACGACGCGGTTTTGTTTATCCATCTTCAGAAATATATGGAGGTTTTAGTGCTATATATGACCTTGGACCATATGGATCTCTGCTGGCTAAAAATATAAAGGATTATTGGTGGAAAAAAATGACACAAGAACAAGAAAATATTGTTGGTCTTGATTCCGCTATATTTACCAGCCCTAAAGTTTGGGAAGCTAGTGGTCATGTTTCAGGTTTTAGTGATCCTTTGATAGAGTGTAAAAACTGTAATGCTCGGTTAAGAGCTGACACCTTGCTTGAGGAAGTGGGAGTTTTTGCAGATGAGAAAATGCCAGAGAAAGAGATTGTAGATATATTTTTAAAGAATCAAGATAAAATTAAATGTCCTAATTGTGGTAAGCAAGATTTTAGTAAACCTAAAAACTTTAATCTGCTAGTTAAATCTAACCTAGGTAATTTTACCGGAGATTTTGAGAAAGATCCTGTATATTTAAGAGGTGAAACTGCTCAAGGAATCTACATTAATTACAAAAATGTCATGGATACTAGTAGGGTAAAGATTCCTTTTGGTATTGCCCAAATTGGAAAAGCTTTTAGGAATGAAATTACTGCTCGTCAATTTATATTTAGAACTAGAGAGTTTGAACAAATGGAAATGCAATACTTTATTCATCCAGATATGACTAAAGATGAGTATGAGAAATTAAAGAAGGAAAGATGGCAATTTTATCTTGACTTAGGAATAAAAGAAGAGAATTTAAGATGGTATAAGCATGAGAAGTTGGCTTTTTATGCTAAAGAAGCTTATGACATAGAATATGATTATCCTTTTGGCTTTAAAGAACTAGAAGGTGTTCATGCTAGAGGTGATTATGACCTATCTCAACATAGTAAGTATAGCGGTCAGAATTTAGAATATTTAGATCCTGAGACAAAAGAAAAATATATCCCTCATGTTATTGAGGCTTCTGGAGGTGTAGGTAGAACCTTCTTGGCAGTTATTTGTGATGCTTATCAAGAAGAAGAGCTAGAAAAAGATACTAGAGTAGTTTTAAAGATAGATAAAAAGATAGCTCCAATTAAGGTAGCAATATTTCCACTTCTTAAAAACAAAGAGAAACTTTTTAATAAAGCTAAAGAGATATATAATAACTTAAAGAAATATTATTACTGTGAGTTTGACAGTAGTGGTAATATTGGTAAGCGTTACCGTAGACAAGATGAAATAGGAACACCATATTGTGTAACGGTTGATTTTGAAAGTTTAGATAATAAAGATGTTACTATTAGAGATAGAGATACTATGGAGCAAGTTAGGGTGAAAATAGAGGATTTAAAAGATTATTTAGATAAAAGGTTAGTTGATCTATAGTGAATATATTGTTAATAAAATTAATTGATTAATATGTATAAGGATTTTTTTAAATTTTTAAAAGAATATAAGATTGTTAGTTTAGGAATAGCTTTTATTATAGGTGTAGCTAGTACTTCATTGGTTAACTCATTGGTTAATGATATTATAATGCCAATAATATCACCTTTCTTGTTTGGAGAATCATGGAGAAGCGCTTCATTGAATATCGGACCCGTTATTATTAAATGGGGTTCTTTTTTAGCAGAATTATTTAATTTTGCTATTTTAGCTTTTATTGTATTTTTCATTGCTAAAAAAATTCTAAAAGAAAAAGAAATTAAAAAAAAGTAATTTATTATTTCATTAGCAAATACTCATACTACTTGTATTAGTATTAGTAGATGAAAGAAAGAAGAAAAAAAACTTTTAAGATTATTAGTATAATTATCTCTTTGTTTGCTTTGATAGTTGTATTTGATACTGACAAAGAAGAGAAGGTGGTTTTCTTAGCAGTTGGACAAGGGGATGCTAGTTTAATATCCACTAAAGGTAGAACAATTTTAATAGATGGAGGTCCTAGTTGGCAAGTACTCTTAGAACTTCCTAAAGTTTTAAAATATAAAATGAAGATTAGTGACATTGTAATTACGCATCCACACAGTGATCACTACTTTGGTTTAGCAGAGATAATCAATAGATATAAAGTTGATAATATATATTATTATGATAAGAATAAAGGAAATGATATCTTTGAAATCTTTCTTAATAATATTAAAACTAAAGATATTAATCTCATTAATGTAAAAAGGGGTGATAGAATTAGGCTTAGAAGTAATTGCTATTTGTATTTTTTGTGGCCAAGAGAAGAAGAGAGTAAAGGAAGTTTTGATAAGAACGAGCTCTCTATTGTTAATTATTTTAGTTGTGGAAAAGTAAAAATACTTTTTACAGGTGATATTTCTGGGGTTGTGGAAAAACAGTTGATAAGTATGAATAAAAGCTTAAAATTTGCGGTTTTGAAAGCAGGTCATCATGGTTCAAATAAGAGTAATTCTTGGGATTTTTTAAGTTTTTATAGCCCTAAAAAAATAGTGATAAGTGCTGGAAAAGACAATAAATATGGGCTTCCTAGCCCTGAAGTGATAAGTAGAGCTAAGGCGCTAAAAATAAAAGTTGAAAACTTAATTGAGGGTAAATCTTATGAAATTTTAATAAAATAAGGTTTAACTGTTGACAAGTCTGTTTTTCTTTGCTATACTTTCCAGAGTTAGAAAATTAAAAGTTTATAAGACCACTTGAAGCGGGTATGGCACACGACAAGCATGGGGAGGTCATCATCTTTGGTTTCTTAGGCTTAGGCTTAAGGACACCGAGAGTTGATTTTCTTGCCTTGCCCGCTTGAGGTGGTCTTTTTTTATAGTTATATTTTATATAACTATTTTTTTATATTAAAGTCTTTAGTTTAATTATTCATTATTATTTTCCTGTTCAGTGTTTTCTTCAATAATCACTTCTTCTGTAGAAGTGGCGGTTTCTTCTTCTTTCTCTTTTCCTATTAAACAAACTTCTTGCCAAGGTATATAGCGAGAATAGAACCTTCTTTCTCTTTCTTCAGCTTGGCCTTCCTTACCTTCAGGGTATGCTACAGTATAATCAAAATAAGCATCAGCGCCATTATGAGCGCTTTCAGTACATTTTACCTTACCAGGCTCCATATCTTCAGTTTCAACATATTTAGTAGGGGGTGGTGATTTAATATTGTATATTACAGGGTAAGTAGTACTAGCTTGTCTGCCGTCATTAGTACCCCAAAAATCAAAGTATAAATCATTTCCTTCTATGCGATGTTGAATCATTATATGATTAGGGGTGTCATTTAAAAATCTAAAGTCAGGTTTAGGAGAATAAATAGTGGCATCTGTTCCAGCGGGTTCATAGTATGATACTCGATAGGAGTGATTTCTTCTTTCGGTTATTTCAAGTCCTGCGTCTAAAGCTGTTCTAAAAACTGTGGTTCCAATCTGACAAAGACCACCGCCATATTCAGGGACAGTTTCATTATCTTTAATAACTAATTCAGGTAAATAATTATTTTTAGCATCTATATCTCCCAGGGCTTGTATTAAAGAAAATTCTTGTCCTGGTTTTATAAGTATTCCGTCTAAACTTTCTGCTCCTACTCTAATATTATGTTTTCTGTTGTAAGGGGATATAGCAAAACTAGAATGTCCAGTGCCAATGATTTCTTTAATGCCAAGGTTTAAATTATCAGAAGTTTCATAATTAATATCTGAGACAATCAAATTAATTTCAGATTCTTTATTTTTTAAAGATTTTTGAAGAAGCTCTGTAGTTTTATTTATTTTTAAATTTAATCCTTTTTCAGCTAATTGAAATTTTTTTACTTTTCCATCTTCAATAACAAAGTCTGCTTTTACAGGTTCTTTATCTATATTGGGAGCTATTTCTTTATTTAAGAATTCTTTAATTTTATTATCATTAAACTCAATAATTACCTCTTTATTTTCAGTTTGTTTGAAATTAAGCCATTTAGCAAAATCATCTTTATCTACTTGCCATTGTCGGTTTTCATGGTATAAATTGATAGGGCTAATCTCCATTAGTTCATTAGCCTCATTTATTTTATTGTCTACTTCTTGTTTATATATTAGTGGGTAATCTGTTTTATCTTGAAGATAAACAGAAACATCTTGTGCTAAATCTAAGCTATGTTTTAAATCAGAGATAGCTTTTTCATAATCTATAACCTTACCTATTTTTTCTTTTTCTATATAAATATTATTTTCATTATCATTGTTAACCTCAATAACTAATTTTGCATCTTGAGCAGGGTATTCAAGTTCTTTATATTTAGCTTTAAGTAATTCTCCTATTTTTTTCTCTTCTAAATTATATACTAGTTTAACTTTTTTGCCATTGATTAAGGTACTAAAACTTTTAACAATATTTTCTACAAAGGATTTATCTTTTCCATAATTAATAGCGTTCTTAGCAGTTTTTTTAGTGTCAAAAGACACTATGGGATAGGCTAAGTCAGGTTCAAATGATGATATTGTGGGACTGAGGTTAGTCTTTTTATCTTGGTAATAGAAAGACATTCCTTCGTTATTGTATTTTTCAACCTCTTTATTTATTAAATTTTCTATTTCTTCCTGGTCCCTACCTGAAAGATTATAGTTAGAAAAACTTAAGCCTGAAATCGCTTTATCTTTATAAGATTGACTATATGCAAAAGAAGCAAACACTAGGCTTGCTATAATAATTATTAATATAATAAATTTTACTTTGTGTTTAAGGAATAAATTCATTTATTTATTATCATTGGTGTTTAAAATTTCATTTAAAATTTCCTTGCCTAGACTTTTCTGGTCTTGTTCTTCTTTATTGAATAATTTAATCTCTATTTCATCAGCAATTTTTATATCATTTGGCAGACTTCCTCTTTTTACTTTTAATTCTTCATTATCTTTGTTTTGTAAATAAACAAAGTTTTTTTCAATATTTTTAATTTTAAGTTTAATTAACATAATATATATTATTTTACTTTCACTTCTATTTTGTCAGTCTTTTTTAATTTAATTAAGGTAATAGTTAAAATACCATCTTCTAGTACGGCATCAATCTTATCTTCATCTATTTCTGTTGGCAAAATTACTGTTCTAGAGAAAGGGCCCCAATAGCATTCTTTGTAAATACTGTTTTCATTACTTAATTCTTCTGGTAAATTTAGATCACGGCGCCCTTTAATAGTTAACATGTCATTGTGAAGCGAGATATTTAAATCTTCCGGTTTGGCGCCAGCCATGGTTGACTTGATGTAGATTTTTTTGTCTGTTTCGTAAACATCTATAGATAACTGTCCTTCATTGTAATCTTCATCTAACCACTTTTCGTTAGCTGAAATATAATTTTCTTGATTTTGTTTATTTGAGTTCATATTATAATATAGATAAATTAATTAATGATACTTGAAGGTTTTGTGTGGGTTTACCCTGACTTGAACAGGGGACCTCTACGATGTCAACGTAGCGCTCTAACCAAACTGAGCTATAAACCCCTTTTACTATAAAATAGCAATATTTAGCTAAAAAGTAAATATTAAATTATATTAAAAATAACCACTTGTGTGTGTGGTTATTTTCTTATGTGCGCCTAGATGGAATTGAACCATCGACCCCTGCTTTATAAGAGCAGTGCTCTAACCCCTGAGCTATAGGCGCAAATAATCTAAAAAAACTATTAATATAAATAATAGCTGTTTATTAATTTAGCACTATAAAGACATTTTCGCAAGTTTGTTTTTGACTGTTTCTAGGATTTTATTTTTTGCAATACTCATTTCTTGCTTAATACTTCCTTGGGCTATTTTTTGAGATCCTTGTGCTTGGTATTCTTTTACAATCTCTAGTGAGTTTATATTTTTTATGGAAAAGATAAAAAACTTAGTAATATTTTTATTATCTTTTTGAGGGTAGAAAATTATAATAATCTTTGCTTTAGGAATACTGGCAATCAATTCTTCAACTACTGATAAAAGATGTTTAGAGTCTGCTCCTGTATCTTTAAAGTCTTGAGTTGTGAGAGTGGAGTAGATAAGCTCTTCGTTACTTAAAGATTTTAAGTTATTTAAAACTTTACCCCATAATTTTAATGATTCTAGTGATCTAGAACGATATAAATTGTTAATTATCTCTTCTCTTCTAGCTCCTAAATTAATTAACTGTGAAGTACTGAGTAAGGTTTTAGGAGTTAAGTTTGGAGTTTTAAAACTTTTACTTTTATAAATAATGCCAGCTAAAAGACAGGTGGCAATATCTTCATCAATTAAATCTACAGATTGTTTTTTAAAAATATTGAAAATTATTTCTGAACTAGACACTGCATTTAAATTAATAATATTAATTTGTCCAAATTCTTCGTTACTAGCGTGGTGATCAATATTAATTATTGGAGTTTTATAGAAAAATTCTATATTGTTGTCATAAGTTTTACCTAAAGATTCTAGATCCATAGCATCAACAGTAATAATTAGGTCATATTTAAAACCACTGGTTTGGGTGCTAATATCTTCATCAGTAAAAAAACCTTCTTTAGGGGAAACAATAAAGTTTAGTTTGTTTTTTTCTAAAGTATATTTAATTTGATCAACCTTAGCATTAGAGATATCTAAGGAAACAATAAATTTTCTAACATTATCTAAAGTGTTTTTTATATCTGAGAATCCAGGTAAAAAATTAAATATTTTTTCAGATGAAATCTGGTCAGAGTTATTAGATAAGCTTGGATCGGCTACAATATTAACTTGTTTTCCCATTTTCTGGAGTAACCAATACAAAGCTAGAGAACTTGAAATAGCATCCCCGTTAAAATCTACAGAAAAAGAAATTAAAACATTCTTTGCCTTGTTTATTTCCTTAAAAAATTGTTCTTCCTTGCTTAACATAAATTTATTAATCAAAATGAATTCTTTAAATATAGCTTAGTTAATATGTGCTGTCAAGGCATAAATAAGTCCTTTTTGTCGAATAAAAAGCCTTGTCATTCTTAAATTATTTTGGTAGTCTAAGTTTATATGGATAAAGTATATAGCCCACAAAAACATGAAGAGCACATATATGATTATTGGCAAAAGTCAGGTTTTTTTAATCCTGATAATTTAGATTTACCTATTGATGCTGAAAATTATACTATTATTTTGCCTCCACCTAACGTGACAGATAAATTACACATGGGTCATGCTTCAACTATAGCTATTGAAGATTTGCTTATTAGGTATCACCGCTTGAAGGGTTATAGAACGCTATGGTTACCAGGAACTGATCATGCAGCTATTGCTACGCAAAATGTGGTAGAAAAGAGAATGTATAAAGAAAAAGGAGAAACAAGACACGATTTAGGAAGAGAAAAGTTTTTACAGGAGGTAAATAAATTTGCTTTAAGTACTCAGGAAACCATAATTTCACAAATACAAAAAATGGGAGCCTCTCTTGATTGGAGTAGATTGGCTTTTACCCTTGATGATACTAGACAGAAAGCTGTAAAAGAAATGTTTATTAGAATGTATAAAGAAGGAGTTGTCTATAGAGGGGAAAGGGTTGTGAACTGGTGTCCTCGTTGTCATTCTACCTTAGCTGATGATGAAGTAGAGTATAAAGAACAAAGAGCCAAACTTTATACTTTTAAATATAGTAAAGATTTTCCTTTTGCTATTTCTACCACTAGACCTGAAACTAAATTAGGAGATACTGCCATAGCGGTAAATCCAAGTGATAATAGATATAAAGAATATATTGGTAAAACATATAAAGTTAATTTTGTTGGTGTTGATTTAGCTATAAAGGTAATTGCTGATAAAAATGTTGATATGAACTTTGGTACAGGCGCCTTAGGAGTTACCCCGGCTCACTCATTGGTTGATTGGCAAATGGCACAAAAAGAAGACTTGGAAATGATTAAAGTTATTGATGAAAGTGCAAAGATTAAAGATGGTTTTAAAGAATTTTCTGGTTTAAGTGTTTATGAAGCTAGAAAAAAGATAGTAAACAAGCTAACAGATAATGACTTACTTTTAGAAACTGAAGAAATAAATAATAATCTTTCTGTTTGCTATCGTTGTGATAGCCCTATTGAACCACTACCTTCTAAACAATGGTTTATTGATGTAAATAAAAAGATTGAAAGATTAGATAATAAATCATTAAAAGAAAGAGCTTTAGCTGTTATTGAAGATAAAGAGATTAATTTTGTACCAGAGCGCTTTGAAAAAAGATATAAAGATTGGATGGAAAATTTGCATGACTGGTGTATATCTAGACAAATTTGGTATGGTCATAGAATACCTGTGTGGTATAGAGGCGATGAGATTTATGTAGGCACAGAAGCTCCTCAAGAAGAGGGTTGGCAACAAGATGAAGACACGCTTGATACTTGGTTTTCATCTGGTATGTGGACTTTTTCAACCTTAGGTTGGCCTGAAAAAACTAAAGATTTAGAGATGTATCATCCTACGCAAGTGCTAGAAACTGGTTATGAAATAATAACTTTATGGGTTTCACGGATGATTATGATGAGCTATTTTGCTTTAGAGGAAGTACCTTTTGAAAACGTATATCTTCATGGTATGGTTTTAGATAAAAAGGGTAAAAAGATGAGTAAATCAAAAGGTAACGGTATTGATCCTGTAGATATTAAGGAAAAATATGGCAGTGATTCTGCTAGACTTTCGCTTTTAATTGGCAACACTGCTGGTAATGATTTAAAACTAGACGAAGAAAAAATTGCTAGTTTTAGAAATTTTGTAAATAAGCTTTGGAATATCTCTCGTTATATTATTAGTTTTGTAGATAGGGTTGATTTGGAAAAAGTAAAGTTAAATGAAAATGATTTTACAGTTTCAGATAAATGGATCTTTAGTGCTTTTAACCAATTAATTAAAGAAGTAAGCTCAGATTTAAATAATTATCGTTTTTCTCAGGCCGGTGAAAAATTAAGGAATTTTACCTGGAATGATTTTGCGGATTGGTATATAGAGATAAGTAAGTTTGAAAAAAACTCACAAAAACAAATTCTTTTGAACTATATATTAAATAATTTACTTAAACTTTGGCATCCGTTTATGCCATTTGTTAGTGAAGCTATATATCAAGAGCTTCATCAAAAAAAGAAAATGTTAATGGTGGCTAAGTGGCCAGAAGTTGCTGTAGATATTAACAATTTTGATAAGGAAATTGAGTCCATGAATTTGATTCAAGATATTATTATAAAAATTAGAGAAGCTCGTAGTGCTAATAAGGTTGAACCAGCTAAAAAGATTAAAGTTTTAATTTATGGACACAAATATTATAAACAAATTAAAGAGCAAGAGCTTTTAATTAAAAGTTTAAAAACTGGAATAGATAGTTTAGAGATACAAGAAAAAGGTCAAGATATTAAAGGAGAGATTAAGAGTATTGTTGGGGAAGTTGAGATATTCTTAATTGATGCTATAGATAAAGAAAAAGAAAAACTTAGAAGAGAGAAAGAAGTAAAAAATTTAGAAAAACAAGTTGAATTTTTAGGTAAACAGCTGGAAAATAAAGAATTTGTTGATAAAGCACCTGAAAAAGTAGTTAAAAACCAACAAGATAAATTAGATCAATGTAAAACAGAGTTAAAAAAACTTAAAGTTAAAGAGTTTTAATGGTATAATTATTATATGACTTTGAAAAATTATCTTACATTAATGATTATAGCCACCTTAGCCTGTTGGGGTGCCTTTCTGTTTATACTTAATACAGTTAATCCAGAAATTACTAACTGGTTAGGTTTTATACTTTTTTACTCTTCTTTATTTTTAGCAGTAAGTGGTTTGGCGGCTATAGTAGGTTTTTTGATAAGATTTTGGCTTTTAAAACAGAAGTTAGCTTTTTATTCAGTGAATAGCGCTTTTAGACAATCATTTTTATTTGGCTTATTAGTAATTTCTACTTTATTGCTTTTAGCCAACAAATTATTTACAATCTTTAATGTCTTACTTTTAGTAGTTATTATAACCCTTATTGAGTTTTTCTTAATCAGTCATCGTAAAAAATATTATGAAAAATAAACTAGAACAAATAAAAAAACAAGCTTTAAATGAATTGCAAGAATTAATGGATAAAAAACTTTCCATTAATTTAGAAGAAAATTTAAGGACTTTGCATATTAAATATTTAGGTAGAAAAGGCGAGTTATCACAAATTCTTAGAAATTTAAAAGATTTAAGTGTTGAGGAGAAAAAAGAAATAGGGGCTTTTGCAAATATTGTTAAAAAAGATTTAGAATCAATATTTAAAGAAAAAGAAGATGAAATATTGGGAGAGAAAGGTGGGGATTATGATATTAGCTTGCCAGGAAAAGAAATAAAAATAGGACATCTTCATCCTTTAACTTTGATACAAAGAGATTTAGAAAATATTTTTAAATCATTAGGTTTTTCAATACTTGAAGGGCCGGAACTTGAAAGTGACTATTATAATTTTGAAGCTTTAAATATTGATAAGCATCATCCTGCTAGAGACATGCAAGATACTTTTTATGTTGATTGGGAAAAAAATAAAAAAGATGAAAAATTAGTAATGAGAACACATACCTCCCCTGTGCAGGTTAGAGCCATGCAAACATATGGTGCTCCTCTTAAGGCTATTGTTCCAGGAAGGGTGTTTAGAAATGAAGCTATTGACGCTTCTCATGAGCATACCTTTTATCAATTAGAAGGGTTAATGATCGATAAAGATATTTCTATTACTAATATGATTGCTTTAATGAAAGAGTTATTAAAAGGTATATTTGAAAAAGAAGTTGCTGTAAGAATTAGACCAGGTTTTTTTCCTTTTGTTGAACCAGGAATAGAATTAGATATTTCTTGTCAGCTTTGTGGTGGTAAAGGGTGTAGTGTTTGTAAACAAACTGGATGGCTTGAACTTTTTCCTGCTGGCATGGTTCATCCAAAAGTACTTGAAGCTGGAGGTATAGATAGTAAAAAGTATTCTGGTTTTGCTTTTGGATTAGGTTTAACAAGGCTCGTTATGATGAAATATCATATTAACGATATTCGTTTATTTAATAGTGGGGACTTAAGATTCTTAGAACAATTTTAAAATTATGTTTATATCACTCAATTTATTAGAGGATTTTATTCCTTTAAGAAAAAAATACAAAGCTCACGATTTAGCTCTAGATTTAACCATGCATACAGTGGAAATTGAAGGTTATCAAGATTTAGCTGATAAATATCAGCAAGTTGTTGTTGGAGAAGCTTTAGAGGTAAAAAAACATCCGCAAGCCGATAGATTAAAAATTGCTATAGTTGATGTAGGCACAGAAAAACTTAGTATAGTTTGTGGTGCTCCTAATTTAGAGACAGGTCAAAAAGTAGCCGTGGCTCTTATTGGTGCTACTTTGCCAATTGGTCTGACCATTACTGAAGCTGAGATAAGAGGTGAACATTCTCAAGGTATGATTTGTGCTGAAGACGAATTAGGTCTAGGCGATAATCATGATGGTATTATGGTTTTAGATAAAAAAGCTAAAATAGGCCAAAGTCTGGCAAAGCATCTAGGTTTAGACGATGTAATTATGGAAATAGATAACAAGTCTCTTTCTAATAGACCTGATCTTTGGGGACATTATGGTATTGCTAGAGAGATAGCTGCCTTTTCTGGTATTAAATTGAAAGATTATGATAAAGTTTTTAAATCTAAAATTGAAATCAAAGAAGATAAAGATAATTTAAATATAAAAATAGAAGATGATAAGGTGTGTCCTTATTATAGTGCTGTGAAGGTAAAAAATATTAAAGTAAGCGAATCTCCTTTATGGTTAAAAAATAGATTATTGGCTGCAGGACTAAAACCTATTAATAATTTAGTTGATATCAGTAACTATGTAATGATTGAGTTAGGTCAACCACTGCACATATTTGATGCTAATGGTATAGATAAAATATTAGTACGAAAAGCTAAAGAGGGTGAAAAGATAGAACTTTTAGATAAAACAGAGAAAGAGTTAAGCTCTAATAATCTATTAATTACTGATGGAAAAATGCCTTTAGCTATTGCTGGTGTTATGGGAGGACTTAATAGTGCTGTTAAAGATGGTACTAAAGAGATAATTATAGAATCTGCTAATTTTGAAGCAGTAAATATTAGAAAAAGTTCTCTAGGACTGGGTCTTAGAACGGACGCCTCTAGTCGCTATGAAAAATCTTTAGATATTAATTTATGTCCTTTAGCTCTAAAGAGGGTTTTAGATTTAATGATACAAATTATTCCTGATATTGAAATAGATTCTCAAATTACTGCTAGTGATGATATTAAAGATGAAATTAAACTTATTGATTTAAATTTAGCTTGGTTATATAAAAGAATAGGAAAAGAAATTGATAGAGAGAAAGTAATTAAAATACTTATAAGCCTTGGCTTTGAAATAGAAAATGATGATGGTGAAAATCTTCAAATTAAAGTTCCTAGTTATAGAGCTACAAAAGATGTTTCTATTGCTGAAGACTTGCTAGAAGAAGTAAGTAGAATGATTGGTTATGATAATTTAGAGCCTGCTTTACCGAGTAGTACTTTAGAGGTACCTATTATCGGTTATGACCATAAGATTGTTGAAAAAATTAAAGATATTTTAGCAAAAGATGTTAATTTAAGTGAAGTTCATAACTATTCTTTTGTAGGAACTAAACAATTAAACAAATTAGGAATAAGTTACGATAATTATTTGACTTTAGCTAATCCTTTGACTGAGCATCATACTTTATTGAGACAAAACTTAATTGTAAATATTTTAGAAAACGTTAAAACTAATCAAGCCAGATTTAAAAATATTGAAATATTTGAATTAGGTGAAGTATATTTAAATGTTTCTGGTAAATTACAACAAAGTCATTTAAGGCAAAGTTATTTACCACATCAGGAAAAAAGAATAGCTATATGTCTAGCTTCAGATAAAGAACAAATACAAAGAATTAAAGATGTTTTGCAGACTTTTGTAAATAAGTTATTAAATAATAATAAGGAAATTTCATTTCAAGCTTTTGAATTTGTTCCTGCTTGGGCAAATAAACAAAAAAGCGCTTTAGTAAAATATAAATCTGAAGATATTGGATATATTTATACTTTAAATAAAAAGACAGCTAAAGAAATAGGAATAAAAAAACATACAGTTGTTAGTGAGTTAAATTTTAAGGTAATAAAGGATTTAATAAAAAAACAAGCTGATAAAAAATATATTAATCTTCCTAAGTTTCCTGCTTTAGAGAGAGATTTAGCTTTTTTAGTTGACAAGAAAGTACCGTATGAAGACTTAAAAAATGATATATTTAGTTTTCATAAGTGGATAGAAAATGTTGAGCTTTTTGATGTATATCAAGGTGAAAATATTGATGATACTAGTAAAAGCTTAGCTTTTCATGTAAAATATAGATTACAAGAGAGAACTCTTGAAGCTAAAGAAGTAGATAAAATGCAGGTGGACTTAATTCAATATTTGCAAGATAAATATAAAGCAAAAATTAGAGGTTCTAAATAATTAAACAAAAAAAATATGTTTGAAACAAGCGGAGATATATTAAATTTAGTTATTGCTATATCAGTTTTAGTTTTTACAGGTTTTTTGGTTTGGACTATTTATTATGTTTTAGCCAGTTTAAGAAAAGTATATAAGATTGTAGATCAACTTGATCATGGAGTAAAAAAAGTTTTAGAAACTGTAGATACTATTAAACAGAAAGTAAATAAAAGTACTTCTTATTTGTATATTGTTGGTGAGGTTGCTAAAAAAGTAGTTAATTTAATGAAAGATAAAATTTCTAAAGATGATGAGGAATATGATGATGAAGATGATGTAAGTGATTTTAGAGAAAAAACCAAAAGGTCTAGAAAAAAAAGAAAAAAATAGCAAGTAATAAAACTAATTACTGAAAAATAATAAAAGATATTGAATATAAAAAAAGGGGACAATTTTTGCCCTCTTTTTTTGTATAAGATTTTTTTTGTTTCTTTATTTGTAATTATTTTTTTGCTTCACTATAATCACAAGACTTATTACTACACTCTAAACTGTCACCTTTATCTAGTAATAAATTATCACATTCAGGACATTTTTTGTTTACTGGTTTGTGGGAGTAGATATTTTTACAATCAGGATAATTATCACAGGCATAGAAAGGCCCACGTTTGCCAAATTTTTTAACAATTTTACCTTTCTCACATTTAGGACAAGTAATATCTTCTGTGTCATCACCAGGCTGCTTAATGTTTTTAATATTTTTGCATTTAGGATAATTACTACAACCTTTAAAATAACCATACTTACCTTTTTTTACTGTCATTTCAGAACCACATTTTTCACATTTTTCTCCTTTAAATTTTTCTTTTAGTTTTTCTAATTCTTTATCTACTTTAGCTACCCCACCTTTACCTAAAGGTTTAGCGTTTTTACAGTCAGGGAAGTTGCCACAGGCTAAAAACTTACCATATCTTCCAGTTTTAATAATCATTTTAGATCCGCATTTATCACAGATCTCTTTGCTTTCTTCTTCAGGCATAATATCTTGTTTATTAATTTCATTATATTTTTCTTCTAAGTTTTGAAGGAAGTCTTTGTAGAAGTTATCTACTACCGGCACCCACTTTTTTTTACCTGAAGAAATTTCATCTAAATCTTTTTCCAAGGTAGCAGTGAATTTAAAATCAACAATTTTCGGAAAGTGATTTTTTAGAAGATCAATTACTACAAAGGCAATGTCAGTAGGGAATAGTCTTTTACCTTCATCTCTATTTACATAATTTCTAGTAATTATTGTGGAAATAGTGGGAGCGTAAGTTGATGGTCTACCTATACCATGTTTTTCCATTTCTTTAACTAGGCCAGCATCACTATAGCGGGCGGGGGGCTGAGTAAAGTGTTGCTTGTCTTCTAGTTTTTCCAATTTTAGTTTCTCATCTTTTTCTAAGTCAGGGAATTCTATTTGCTGACTCTTTTCAGGGTATACTTCTAAATATCCCTTAAAGGTAGTAATTTGACCAGTACTTCTAAATTCGTATGGAGTGTTTAATGCAGTGATATCGCAAGTTGTTGAAAGAGTTTTAGCTGGGTTCATTTGACTGGCAACAGATCTTTGCCATATTAAATTATATAATTTGTATTGTTGAGGAGTTAACGAATCCTTTAATTTATCTGGACTCCTTAAGGCTGAAGTTGGTCTTATGGCTTCGTGAGCTTCTTGAGCACCTTTTGACTTTGTTTTATAAATATTAGCTTTAGCAGGTAAGTGTTTATTAGAAAACTCTTTATTTATATAATCTCTAGCCTCTTCAATAAATGTTTTTGATAAATTAAGAGAGTCTGTTCTCATGTAAGTGATTAGACCTGAGTGTCCTTCGCCTTTAATATCAATACCCTCATACAATTGCTGAGCTATCATCATTGTTTGTTTAGAGCTAAAGCCAAGCCAACGGTTAGCGGTTTGTTGTAGGGTGGAAGTGGTAAATGGTTTAGGTGGATTCTTTAAGTTTTCTTTAGTACTAATATCTTTTATTTGGTAGTCTTTGTCTTTTAAATTCTCAGTTATTTCTTTAGCTTCTTTTTCTGTTTTGATAGCCATTTTAGCAATCGTTTTATCATTTATTTTATTAAGTTTAGCTAAAAGAGGCATACTTTCATTTTTCTTACTTCTAAAATCAGCCTCTATTGTCCAATACTCTTCTTCTTTAAAGGCTTGCCTTTCTTTTTCTTTTTCCACTACTAATCTAACAGCTACACTTTGTACTCTACCAGCACTAAGACCCTTTACTACTTTTTTCCACAGAAAAGGCGAAAGTTCATAACCTACTAATCTATCTAATATTCTTCTAGCTTGTTGAGCATCAACCATTTTATGATCTATACTTTTAGGGTTTTTTAAAGCTTCTTCAATGGCTGGTTTAGTGATTTCGTGAAAAACGATCCTTTTGGTTTCTTTTTCAGGAATTTTTAAAGCTTTAACTAAATGCCAAGCAATAGCTTCACCCTCGCGATCTTCATCTGAAGCTAGAATAATTTCATCTGCTTTTTCTGCGAGTTTTTTCAGTTTAGTAACATTTTTCTTGGCTTTAGTAGGGATAATATATTGAGGTTCATAATTATTTTCAATATCAATACCCATTTTGCTTTTTGGCAAATCTCTAATATGGCCAAAAGATGACTCTAATTTGTAGTTAGAATCAATAAACTTTGTTATAGTTTTTGCCTTGGTAGGACTCTCTACTATTATTAATTTCATGATTTTAAGATAAGTTTATATAATATTAGTGTACAATTAAGGGAATTATTGTCAAGCAAATATAGTGTAACAGTTAATTATTAAAGAAAAATAAAAATTAATTAATTTTTAATTTTATCTAAAGATTAATTATTGTTGACTAAGTTATATTTTTTGTATAATCTGTAATAACAGTTATTTGTTGTACCTTAAAAAAATAATTATGAAAAATAATTTAAAATATTTCGAAAAAGATTATATTCCAGATGAAGGTGAAATTTATTTTTATGAAAGACTGCAAGGAAAATCAGAAAAGAGGTGCAGGTTTTCTCTTTTGTTTTTTTTAATTTTCGGTCTTTTTTTACTTATAACTCCTTTAGTTTATGGAATAAAATCATTGTTTTTTTAACATTTTTAAAACCGATCTTAATTATAGATCGGTTTTTTCTTGTATTTGTGGTTTTAAATTATTCCAAGCTGTTTTTATGTTTTTAAATTCTTCAGGTTTTAATTTGCTAAGTACATATTTTTCAGTTGGAATCATTGCTTGAGATGTTGGTTTTTTTATACCTATCCTTATTCTAATAAAATTCTTGGTTTTAATATGAGAAATAATATTAGAAACCCCTTTATGTCCAGCACTGGATGAATCTTCAGATAGCTTTATTTTTCCTAGTTCAATATCTAGGTCATCATGTATTACAATCAAAGTATCTTTTAGGTCGTAATCTTTTTTTTGAAAAAGCCCCCAAGTTTTAGGTAATAATTTATAGTAGTGTAAAACTTTAGAAACAGCTTCACCAGACTTGTTCATATAAGTTTGAGGCTTGAAGTACAAGTTTTCTCCTTCTTGGTATGATAGGCTGTTTAATTTTTTATTCTCTTGCCACTTTGGTTTCTGTAGATACCAATCTAATATATCAAAACCAATATTATGTCTAGTTTTATTATATTTTTCACCAGGGTTACCTAGCCCAACTATTATTTTCATATTTATTTACGCTTTAACCAAGTTTTAATTGGTGTGCCAATAAAGCCATGGAATTTTCTTAATTGATTTTCTATAAAACGAAGATAGCTAGGGTTTAAGGTGTCGTTGGGACCGATAGTAATTTCAAATACTGGTGGCCCCACTTCCCTTTGTCTAACAGTTTTAATATGAGGTCTTTTGTATCCCTTACCTTTGGTTGGTTTGTGTATCTTTACAATATTTAAAAGAAAATCATGAAGTTCTTGAGTTTCTAGTTTTTGATTTCTTTCAGAATTAACTTGCATTATTAATTCTAAAAGTGAATATATTTTTTTAGAGATAATATCTTTATTTTTTTCCTCACCTTCAGCTTTATTGGTTTTAACTATATTGTTTTCCTTAGCTTGGCAAGAAATAAAAAGAATTGGAACCCAAGTAATAAAAGGAAGGTGTCTGTATATTTCAGCTGTTTGTTCTTTAGTATCTTTATCTTCAAATAGATCCCACTTGTTAGCAATTATAATTAAGCTTTTTTGGTGTTCTATAATTTCATCTACTAATTTAGAGTCTTGCATGGTGAGACCTTCATTAATATCAATAACTAAAAGTACTATATCTGAGCGCCTCATAGCAGTTAAAGATTTGCTAACACTGCTTTTTCCTAAAAAATCTAATTTTCTGAATTTTCTATTTATACCAGCAGTATCAACTAAAGTTATTTTATTTTCATTGTATTTAATAGGGGTATCTTGAGGTTCTCTAGTGGTATGAGCAGTTTCGCTTACCACCACCCTTTCATAGCCAAGAATTTTATTTAATAGAGATGATTTTCCAACATTTGGTTTTCCTAGAATACAAACCTTAACACCTTTATCTTCTAGCTCAGGTATCTCGTTTTCATCAGGAGCTTTGATTAAATTATTGATCTTATCTAAAAGATCCCCTGTGCCTGAACCAGTAGCGGATGATACTGGCATTGGTTCTAAAAGGCCTAGTTTATAGAATTGTGCACTTTCAGGTAGATGTTTAAAGTTATCTACTTTGTTAACTACTAAAATAGTTTTTTTTCTAAATTGTTTATGGTTGTTAATATATTTAGCTAGTTGTGTATCTTGAGACACTACGCCAGTATGGTTATCAACAGTGAAGAGTATTAAATCTGCTTTTTTTAGATAAAACTCAGCTTGTTTTTTTAAGCCTTCCTCTACACTGTCTTTATCTTTTTTTGATCCAGGACTGTGATCCCAACCAGCTAAATCAATTAGTTGAAATATTTTTCCTTGCCATTTAGCTATAGCAATATTGGAATCTCTGGTAGTGCCAGGAATTTCAGAAATTAAAGCTTTGTTTTTTTCAGCTAAACGATTAAATAAAGTTGATTTGCCAACATTTGTACGTCCAAAAATCACTACCAATGGCAATTTTGTTTTTGAATTTATCATATTTAAATTAATTAGCGCCTAAAATAATAATTAGATCAGGTTTGACGATATTTTCTTCCTGAGCTCTTTCGCTTATATAATCTTTAAGCCATTTAGGGAGTATAGTGCTGGAACTAGCAGATAGTTTATCCTCTAATATTTTAAGGGCATTTTCTTTATCACCAAAACTTAAATCATATATCTTAGTACTATTATTATTGGCTTGAGGAGAGTTGTCAATGTTGGTGACAGTGAAACTCATGTTTTTAAGATTTTCAGCACTTTCAGAGGCTAGTCCATTAACATTAGTACCATTTAGTATTTCCACTTTTGTATTTTTTTCTGCTATTAATTTTTTTTCTGGTTTACTTTTCTCAGGTTCAACAAAATTTTCTTGACTATATTCACTAAGAGTATTTTCAGTATCGCCAAATATATCTTGTATCCAAGTAGCTATATTTTTATAGTTACCTGTTTTGGGAACTAAAATATAAGCTCCATTAGCGCTTCTAGTAGCGTAAAGATAATTATCATGAGCATCATTTAGTACATAATTGTTAATATTTTCTGAGTTTACATCTTTAAACAAATTCCACATCTTTACTATTTCTGAAATAGTAAAATTAGTTTCTAAATTATTATCTACATGATTTATTATTCTAGAAATTAATCCAGGTCTAAGATAGGTATGGCTAGAAAAAACTTTATCTTTTATAGCTTCAATTATTTTTTGTTGTCTTTTAGCTCTAGCAAAGTCTGAGCCTTCAATGCCTTGGGCATGTCTGGAACGTGCATATTTTAAGGCTAGAGTTCCATCCATAGTCTGCCAGCCTTCTTCTACGTGTAAGTGCTCGTAGCGGCTGTAATAATTAGGGTTGCTTTCTTCTCCTGAGATAGGGTACTTATAATCATCAAAGGTGTTTTCTACATTAACTTCTAAGCCTCCCAATTCGTCAACAATTTTAACGAATCCTTCAAAATCTATTTTAATATTGTAATGTATGTCTATGTTAAAAAGACTTTTTAAAGTATTATTTAGTTCATATATTCCTGTACCTTCTTGGTTAGACTCGGCATAAGCATTAATATTGTTTATTTTTGTCCAACCATGATCAGGCCAAGGTACAGACATATCTCTAGGAATAGAAATCATGGTCACTTCTTGAGTTGACGGCTTCATACTTACTAAAATAATAGTATCGGTTAACTGCGCTCCATCATGCCCAGCTCCACCAATTCCAGTTAAAAGCACATTAATTCTATCTTGATTTTCACCAGCTAAGCTTTTTTCACCAGTAGTTGTTAAATGTTTTATTTTTCCCCAAAAAGACATGTTAGATAACCAAGATTCTGAACTTTGGCTAGAGATTAAAGCGGTACTAGAAAAAATAAAAAAACCAATAACTACAAATATTAACAGATATGAGAATAATCTTATACTACGTTTAAATTTGTTAGTTTTGGGTTCCTCTATCTCTTCTTCCCAAGACTTTTCTTGGGCATGCATTTTTTCTTGGAAGTCTATCATAAAGAAATTAAAGTCTATACTTAGGTCTATTTATTATATAAGTAATATACTTTTTTTACAACTTTTGCTAAAATATAAGTAACTCCATTAAAATATTTAAGTTTTAGACAAATTATTTTAGTTTAGCTTGGCAATTTGAAAGGTCTTGGCCTTTTAAAAACAAGCGAATGGATTAAAACAATTATTTTAAAGTTTAAGAAGGTTATTTACTTTTTTAAACCTTAAATTAGTTTATCTTTATTGGTATCCATTTGTCTTTAGCCTAAAATCTTAAATAAAATTTAATGGAGTTTTGTATTATGGATATGTTAGTGTTTAAATGTGGATTATAAACACTCAAACTCGCATACTATCATTATATTACGATTCGTCAAGAAGATAATATTAACTGTAGTTTAATTAGTAAATATAAGTTTAAATTGTATTTTTATATATTTTTCTGCTAAAATATTATATATAATGATAATAGATCATAAACTTTAAAAATATGGACAGTGAAAAAGAAAAAAATATTGAAATTATTGAAGAAGATGATTTGAACACTGAAAAAGAACTTAACTGTGCCAAAAAAGGAATTAAGAAAGAGTCTTGGGCCGATGTTGATGGATGCTTGAATAAATTTTTGATAAAGTTTCAAGATCAAGAAAATAGTAAAGAAGATGTAGAAAAATTAAAAAAAATCTTTTTAGAAATTAAGGAGCTTTTAGTTGATAAAAAAATACCTGAAAAAGATAAGTATAGAATTAATAGCACTATGGAACATATAAGTAAGCTATTAGAATTTTAATATTATACAAAATATAAAAAGTATGGATAATAAAAAGATAATTTTTTCAGGAGTACAGCCTAGCGGAAATATTCATTTAGGCAACTATCTTGGAGCAATAAGGAATTGGGTAGAATTACAAGACAAATATAAATGTCTTTTTTGTGTTGTAGATTATCATGCAATTACTGTTAAGCAAGATCCAAAAGAATTAAAAAAGAAAATTATTGAAATAGCAAAAATATATTTAGCTAGTGGTATCGATTCTGAAAAAAGTAGTATTTTTCAACAATCACAAATTAGTGAACATACAGAGTTAACTTGGATATTAAATTGTACCAGCGCTAGAATGAGTGATTTAAATAAAATGACTCAGTTTAAAGATAAAGCAGGGGAAAGTCAGAATGTAAGTATTGGTCTCTTTGATTATCCTGTCCTTATGGCTTCTGACATATTATTGTATCAAACAGATTTAGTACCAGTAGGGGAAGATCAAAAACAGCACATTGAATTATCTAGAACGGTAGCAAAAAGATTTAATAATGAATATGGAAATGTCTTTAAGGTTCCTGAGGCAGTGATTAAAAAAGAAGGAGCTAGAATAATGGGACTTGATGATGCTAATAAGAAAATGAGTAAATCTGCTAGCTCAGAGTTTAACTATATTGCCTTATTAGATAAACCTGAGAAAGCTAAAAAGAAAATAATGAAAGCCGTTACTGACTCAGAGGGTGTTGTTAAGTATGACTTAGAAAATAAACCAGAAGTTTCTAATCTTCTAACAATCTTTTCACTTCTTAGTGATTATTCACTTAAAGACTTAGAGGGTAAATACAAGGATAGTGGTTATGGTGATTTCAAAAAAGACTTAGCAGAATTAGTTGAAAAGTTTTTAATTGATTTCCAAGCTAAATACAACAATATCAAAGATGAAGAAGTGGAAAATATTTTAGAAAAGGGAGCTAAGGAATTAAAGCCTGTTGCTAGTAAGACTTTAAGTAATATAAAAGAGAAGCTTGGATTAAGTTAAGCTTTCATAAGTTTTTAATTTAATAATAGAAATATAGATAAAACAAAAACAACCCTTTAAGGGTTGTTTTTGATTATTCTAAATTTGGTTAAGTTTGATTTCTTGATCCAAGTAGGCATCAATCACTTACCTCTTGCGAGATAAGCCGACCTTAATTAATAATCATTGATTATTAATTAAATCTCCCTAGAAAGGAGGTGATCCATCCACAGCTTCCGCTACAGATGCCTTGTTACGACTTCGTCCTTGTCACCAGTCTTACCTTCGGCCCTTAAAAAAGGGACTTCGGGTACTACCAGCTCCCCTGACGTGACGGGCGGTGAGTACAAGACCCGAGAACGTATTCACCGTAGTATAGCTGACCTACGATTACTAGCGATTCCAACTTCATGAGGTCGAATTTCAGACCTCAATCCGAACTGAGAGAAAGTTTAAGGGATTAGCTCCGCCTTACGGCTTGGCTGCCCTTTGTCTTTCCCATTGTAGCACGTGTGTAGCCCAAGGTGTAAGAACCATGCTGATTTGACGTCATCCCACCTTCCTCCCACTTAAAGCGGGCAGTCTTCCATGACATATAAAACATGGAAAAAGGGTTGCGCTCGTTTTCCGACTAAACGGTACATTTCACAACACGAGCTGACGGCAACCATGCAGCATCTGTTAGGCACCCTCGAAGGCTTCCCTGTTTCCAGGGCGTGCAGCCTAATGTCAAACCTTGGTGAGGTTCTTCGGTTATCGTCGAATTAAACCACATGCTCCACCGCTTGTGCGGGTCCCCGTCTATTCCTTTGAGTTTTAAGCTTGCGCTCGTACTCCCCAGGCGGGATGCTTAACGGGTTACCTTAAATTAACAGCACTGAAAGGGTCGATACTTCCAATGCTTAGCATCCAGCGTTTACAGCGTGGACTACGAGGGTATCTAATCCTCTTCGCTCCCCACGCTTTCGTCCTTGAACGTCAGGCGCGTTCTAGCAAGCTGCCTTCGCATTTGGCGTTCCTGCTGATATTAACGGATTTAACCCCTACACCAGCAATTCCGCTTGCCTCTACCGGCCTCTAGTCTATTCATCTCTCCCGCAGCCTCCAGGTTGAGCCTGAAGATTTAACAGGAGATGCAACAGACCGCCTACGGACCCTTTACGCCCAATAAATCCGGATAACGCTTGGGGCCCTCGTATTACCGCTGCTGCTGGCACGAGGTTAGCAGCCCCTTATTCATTAGGTACAGTCATTAGTTCTTCCCTAATAAAAGCAGTTTACACTCCGAAAAGCGTCTTCCTGCACGCGACGTCGCTCCTTCAGCCTTGCGGCCATTGAGGAATATTCGTGACTGCAGCCTCCCGTAGGAGTCTGGGCAGTGTCTCAGTCCCAGTGAGGCGGGTCATGCTCTCACACCCGCTATCCGTCATTGCCTTGGTAAGCTATTACCTTACCAACAAGCTGATAGACCATAGACCCCTCTTGAAGCACCGGAGTTTTAAATAAAGAACTTAAGCTCTTTATTACTATCGGGTATTATCCTCGCTTTCGCAAGGTTATCCCCGTCTTCAAGGTAGGTTATCAATGTGTTACTCTCCCGTTTGCCAAGCTAGTAAACTAGCTTTCGACTTGCATGCCTTAGCCACGTCGCCAGCGTTCATCCTGAGCCAGGATCAAACTCTCAATAAAATATATAGAGAATCTGAAAGCCTAAGCTTTCAAATAAACAATTCTTGTTTTTAGTGTTATCCAGATTGATGCCTACTGGCATCAAAAAATCTCACCAAATTTAAAAATAATGTAAAGAACTTTTAACAGAGATAAAAACAGTAATATTTTAGTATCACTGTTTTACAAATATATTTCTGTTTTATCGTATATCGATTATATTATATCATTAGGATGAAGCTGTCAAGCCTTTTTTCTTTTTTCAATAAAAAATACTTTAAGCCTTGAAATAGAAGGATAATTTTGTTATACTTTCAATAAATAAAATATTATTTAACTATATGAAAAATAATAATATTAATAAAAATAGTACAATTAAAAATCATAATGATATTGATTATGAAAAAGAAGAGCAATCACAAGCATTAGAAATGAGAATTGATACAAGTGAGAAATTAAGTAAGCAGCATTATGAGGTATTAAAGAATTTAGGTCTTAAAGGGATTTCAGTAACAGATAAAAGTTTGGAGATTATTGATTCAGGTTTTGATGAAGATTTAATTATTAATATATTAAAGAATCCAGAGTTGGTTGAATCTTTTGATGATATAAAAAACTTAGATGTTAATGTTATTAAAGCTATAGTAGCTGAAGGTAGTACTGAAATTTCTTCTTTAGATTTTGATGAGGACTCTGCAGATATTGCAAATACTAAATTAAAAAATTTAAATAAATCTCAATTAGACAACAAGGGAATTAGAGAGCAATAAAAAAATAAAGTATTAGTTTATAAAATAGATACTAAATGTATCTATTTTTGTTTTAACTTATATAAAGCTTTAATTGTTGTCAGCCTTGCTGCAAAGGGGTTTACACTTTTCAAGGGTAAAATATAATAAATAGTTATCTATTTATTATTATTTTAGCCCATATGAATCAATTTGACCCTAGATATATGCAATTATTAGTATCT
>Ga0209943_1000326_pt1 | contig 32535 bp, 26 predicted proteins | sample SalPonR1_B_D2_MG_FD_185698 | JGI IMG/M metagenome (GOLD analysis project Ga0209943, IMG submission 185698) | Salt pond soil microbial communities from South San Francisco under conditions of wetland restoration - Salt Pond MetaG R1_B_D2_MG... ... | reverse complement strand
TTTTTTATAATTACATGATTTTTTAAAGTGGCACTATTTGACCGAAACGGGTGGCATGGTCACACCGAAATAACCACTTTGTAAGCTTTTAAGAAAATGCTAACTAAAACATATGTAATTAAGCCAACAATTAATAAATGAGTTCTAAGATATATAAAAACAATTAATAATTCCGTTTTATACTTCCTAACATTATTCAATATAAGAAACATTAAATTTTTGTGAAAATGTAGTATTTATATATTCCTTCATTATATTTTTCATTCGTTTTTTTCTTATACTATTGCTTATTAATAGAGGTAACCCCAGTAAACAAAATGGTAGAAGCACAATTCCCAGAATAAACAGTAAATTCCCGGGAGTAATTAAAAATACTGTTTTATTTTGTGTACTTTCAGCTACCTGATATTCCATTCGCACATCCTTAGCTTTTCCAATACCAGTATTAAATTTAATTAAAGTGGGACTCATATTTCTACTCCAATACCAATGTTTACCAACATTTTCTCTATACTTTCTCATGGAATTTTCAAATTCGCCATTTTTTCTAAAGAAGTCGAAAACTTCATCTCTGGATGCATTAAATATTACTTTCCCAGATTTATAAAGTTAATTTAAAATTATTCTTATAGTTGTTAAATTACTAATAACAAAATCCTGTATGTTAATTACTTATTTAAATAAATAACCACTGCTTCACAACTACGTAAATCAGAATTTAAAACAAATTCCTGTTGTTTATAACCATCATAAATTCGAATTGCAACAGTATTTGGTGCTATTTCACCTAAATTATGGGCATATAAAAAAAGATCATTCCTAATACCTTCTTCAAGCTCAACTTCAAATGTTCTTCCTATTTTATTAAGCTCATAGTTAGCAACAACAGATTTTCCATTCAAATAAAGAGAAATTATATCTCCATCTACCCTACCATGATCATAAACTGTAACCTTAATGTATTTATTTTTAGTATGTAATTCCTTTATATAGCTCACACTCCTTCCTGCAAACGATTTTCTTACCGGAACAATATTGTTTCCTCTTACTCTAAAACTAGGATCTTCATTATTTTTAATGATCGAAAATTGTTCACTATAAGCTATGTAATTCTTTTCATTTGCACTTGCATCAACAAACAAAGGTTGGATCGAAATTGAATAGTCATCTCCAGGCTCTGTATCATCAGGAAGGGAAATAATTTTAAAATTACCACTATTCTTCGAGATATGTTTAAATGCTTTTTTATAATCGCCTTTCCACAAAATAATTTGCATAGGTTTATCATCTGGGTATGTAGCTTCCCATTTTATTTCCATCATTTTATTTCCATTAATCCATGTTGTTGACTTATTAGGGGTAAATATTTTGATAGATTCAGACCACCTTTTTTTTTCCTGCATTCTCATTTTATTGAGATACTCCATCCTTTCTTTGAAATCAAGATATGGTTGATAAGCCATCAAACCTGCTCTTTTTAATCTTAAAATATTCTCAATATCTTTTATTAGAAAAGCTGCATCCATTATAGGGAGTGTATTATCAATTCCAATCGACGATTCATAGCTACTATTAAATTTATCTAACAATTCAGAAGTAGCTCTTTTTTTAACTTCTTCATTAATATCATAATCAAACTGGCCATTAAGTAATAATCTTGCATATGCTAACTTATTGAATCCCCAACGCCTATCAAGAAATTCAATAGCTTCTTCTCTAGTTAACTCTTTTGTTTCAATATATTTTCGAGAAATATTATATGCAATTTTATAATCTTTAATTCCTTCTTTTATAACCTGATTACCAATCGACTTGCAAACTTTTTTAGGCGATTTTACTGAAGACTCAACAATATCCAATATAACATCTTTTCCTACTGAATTTGCTACTTCATAGAATCCTCCTTTTACCATATCAATGCATAAGCTTGGCGATTCAAGTAATAAATATCCTCCACCATTCAATGCAACAGCTTTTCCAACTGTATAAACCCCAAGTGTAGTAGTTTTACCAATAGGCGTCCAGAAAGTAGAAGATCTTTTAATATATTCCTGTGCCAATTCAACCGGATCGTCATATAATAAAGTCCAGTCCTGATCTTGATCTTGAGCCAATATTTGAATATTACTTAATAATAATAATATTAATATATATTGAATAATTTTAGGAATTTTAATTAACATGGAGAAACTATATATCGTTTAAAAGAACTTAAGTTAATAAATAATTATCTTTTTTAATGTATTATCAGAATTCCACCAGAAAGAAACTTGTTTACCTTCTGCATTTTTCCAGTCCTCATAAAACGCTACATTCTTACCTGATTTGATATATTTATTCATCTCCATAACCTCCTGTATTCTAGCCTTACTCATTCCGATCTTTATTCCTTCTTTACTAATTCCTTTAAAAGTCTCTTCAATACTCACATAAGACAGTCGACGAGAATTATTCATAAAAATGAAATCTACACCAATATCTTTATAAATTACATGCTTATTATTATCACTACTATTTTCTACAGCATATGGCAAACCAAATTCTTTGATAATTTGATTATATGTACTAGTGCCTGTAGTAATATTATCAATACCTTTAAAAAGAATTAAAGATGGATAATTCGAATAATTGCTTTCTCTTTTAGTTTCATTTTCAATATTACTTTCACTATTTTTTTCAATAGGTTTTCTTTTAACTGTAACATGATCATTTGATTCTTCTATTACAAAGAAAGAATTATCAATTGCAGGAGTTATTTCCTTTTGTTCCCCATTTTTATCTATTAAAATGATTTCCCTTTCACTTAAAAGCCTTTCATTTTTTTCTGAAATTAATTTATTTTTGTCTTGTAATAACGGCCTATTATAATTGTACGCATCAACTCGAGCTAACTCCTCAATATTTTTCCTTGTTTTTTTATTTATATCAATATTCTCTTGAATAGTAACATCAACCATTTTGTAGCTCTTTTTAGCAGCAACATTAGCAAAAAGCACAATTGGCAAAGCTCCAGTTATAAATGATACTGTACTGTATTTTTCTTTAAATCCAAATTCTGGTGGATTTCCTGGATCTTTACTCTCTACATTTATATAAGCTATCAAATTAACAATAGAATATACTAAATTCCCCATTAAAGTAACAGCTGCAAAAGTTGCAAAAGGTTTTTTTATTTTCGTTTTGGTCTCAGGCAGAAGATTTGGAGTATAGTAGAATTCATTCCAGTTTCTTTTACCTTGAAAATTATTATCTATGTTCAATAATCTGTTTGGCTGATTTACTATACTTATTTCAATATTATTATTACCCTTATTTAAATAATTATTTAAATAACTGGCTTTTAGTTCCTCGGTAAATTTATTTTCTCCAAACACCTGAATATCTCCTAATTGATCCAATTTTCTTATTCCAACAATTGCTGATCCTGAACCTATCTTTTGTTTATTATAATAAATTTCAGCAGTTTCACAATTATGAACTTTTATTTTAATCTTATATGCCGTTGGATTAAATGTTGAATTGTATCTTTTTATCTCTGATAAATATGAATTATTATTTTCATATAGAAAGTCACATAAATTATCTAATTCCTTTTGAGTCAAATATCTGGATGCATAAGCCAAAGAACTTATAGCGTTTTTATCAGAAACAATTGTCCTCGCAATAACTTCTTTTTCATTCAGTAAGGCTATATTTAAAAGAGTCAGATTATTCTTTTCCCTTATCAATAAATTATTATCTATATTATAATTCTTATTTAAAAAGCCTAAACATTGTTTTGCATCAAACATAACAATAGGGACTTGTAAATAATTAAGTTCTTTCTTCGTTAAATCATATTGCTTAATATATAAATCCATCATGTCTGCATTATCTGTTTTTATACAATATTCTAACGGTCTTATATTATCAATTCTAATATTTGAAGCTAAATTCTTTTCGAAACACTCATTAATGAAATTTACATCTTTATTGTCAATCGATGATTTTAATTCCTTAATAAAAGTTTTTTCGTAGTTTTCATACTTATATTCTATATCCAGGTTGTTTTTTGCCAAGTGATTAGCAATTTTAATTGCATGATATTTTTCTATGATATCATCTTCAAGCTTATATTTTAACACAAATAAATCGGCATTACGAGGATTATCAGCTAGCCCCTGATTTAAATAAATTAATGTAGCATCTAAAAAGTTTTTATTTTTATATTCTTTATATAAATCATATTTTCTTATTGCAATTTTAGCGTAATCATCTTCATTCATGCTAGAACTTTGATAATCCCAATTTGCAGAATTAGCGCAGGGAGGATTTAACCACCGTGTATTTAGATAGGAATAATTACTCTTAACATAATCATAACAACATTTATAAAAATAATATTCTTTTATATGATTATTTTCATCAGATTCTTCAGGAGCATAAGCAGCAGCATATAAAGATTTGTCCCTACCCTCTTTGTTTTCACTCAACATTTGATCTCTTACAGGTCTAAGTTTGCTTTCTAATTCTAATTTTAACTTTTGTTCAGCTTCTCTTCTTGCTTCTTCAATTTGTTTTTCTTTCTTTTTTATTAATAATTGCTTTGCAGTTTCTTTACCTGTTTCCTTTACAAGCATGTCTGCATATTTATTCCCAGTAGAAGCTTTTACATTATGTTTTTTGAGTTCACGTTCAATTAATTCAGTAATATTCTCAATATCCTTTTCCAACCTCATTTCTATTTCTGTGCTGATATTATTGCAAACAGCTTCTAACTCTGATATTTTATAAGAATACTGACGTATTAATTCTTCTGGAGAAGTTGATGGTAAGTCAATACTAGTATAAGTACTAAGCTTTAAAGAAGATCCCTTTGCCTTTTGCAGAGTAATTAAAAATTTATCAATTACGATTGCATCATCTATGTTTTGATCTGATACTTTTAAATGATGCTTAACGATATCTCTGTACAAAGGATCATTTAATATATGATAATCATACTCGTTTTGAGCCATAGAAAAAAGAGAGATAAATAAAAACAGTGGAATAAAAAGAACAGTTTTTTTCATATTAATTCTATTTTACTTTTTTTGAATAAATAAAAACTTAATACTAATTCTTATTGAAATTTATTTTACTAAATCGAAGTTCCATCTTTTTACTAGCTCCACTTTTTGCCAATTGAGCAACCATAACTGTCCCATCTGGACTGAAGATTATTTTACTTGCATTTGTATTTGTTTTATATGAATATAATAATTCTGTAGTAGTCAAATCATAAAAATCAATATATTTATACATTCCTGCTGCTAGTATATTATTACTTGAGATGCTCTTTTCACCCAACTTTCGAGTTTTTATAGGTTCATTATAATCTAAATTATTTAGATCAATATAACCAACTTTCTTCCCTGTATCAAATATATAGGCTTTATCTTCAATCAAAGCAAAATCATCGTAAGCAGTTCCAGGTGCTTTTACATCAGTTAATTGATTCATTTTAAGATTGAATATCTTCTTTTTCTTACCTAATAGCGGTTCTACTAAAATATATTCATGATTAAAACACATCACTTCGCCTTTTAATTCTGAATTATTAGTATAACTATTTTTTACAAATTTTGAAATATTAACTTTAGATTCGGAATGTTTAAACCGAATATCCTGATCATCATCTTGTTCTATTACAACAACTTCATCTGCATATAACCTATTTGTAGCTTTATCAAATTCAACACCTTTTAGAAAAAAGAGATAATTAACCCCATTCAGATTATTTCTATCAGAATAAAGTTGTTCTGAATAATAAGGTTTAGAAGATCCTCCTACTTCATAAACATTTAATGACAATGATGGAGATATTTTAATGAGATATTTAGAGTCTTTTGTAAAACAAATTAAAAATTTATGAGACTGAACCTTTTTACCTCTTACATAAAGTTCTCTTTCCATCTGTTCTTTTAAATTAATAAGAAAAAACTGATAGCCATCATTAGGACTATAATCGTCTTTATAATTATAATATGCAAAATAATTGTTATCAGGGCTAAATGTCCCATTAAAAATATTATTCCCATTTTTGTGAATAGACGCAATTTCTTTAATTGAAAATTCATCACTCGAATTTTGTGCTTTTAATAGCCCATTATTTAGTGATAATAGCATTACTGCAATTAGGATACTTTTAGTATTCATATCAATGTGGTTTTGGATTTTTTGATATATTATTTTTAAATAAATTTATTGTGTTTAAAACTCTATTTTATAAAAACTTTATGTCATTTTTATGACTAAATATTTGAAAAATGTTAAATGCAATAATTAATCCTACTAAAATAGATCTCTTCATAGTTAAATTTTTAGATTAACAATAACTCTAAAATAATCAACTATTTACTAAATATTTGGGATTAGGCAAATGATTTAATAAGCCTGGAATTTTGTCAATAAACTATTGCATTTATCAGTAAGCTAAATTTGAATTCTTATTTCAACCTGGGTGCCTGCCGGAGAGCTATCATTATTGTATAAATCAACTATGTTAAGCTGAATATTTTTGTTTTTATATTGGTTGAGTAACTTTATTTGTTCTTGCATAACAGTCATGCCTCTTCCACTATCTTCTGTTTTGGGTTTTGCAGATGCTTTACGCCCCATTCCATTGTCTCTTATCTGGATAAGAATTAAATCGCTTTCTCTTTTTACGTTAATTTCAATTAAACCTTTTCTATCAATACCTTGAAAAGCATGTTTTACTGAATTCTCAGTATACCCTTGTATAATCATTTTTGGAATTCTTATTTTATCAAGCGTTAGGGATTGGTCAATATGCGTTTGATAATCAAATTTGTCACCAAATCGTTCTTTCTGAAACTCGAGATAATCTTCAGTAAACTGCAGTTCTTCTTCCAGAGAGCGGAATATTTTATCAGATGATAATAATGAAGATCTTATTAGCCTTGCAAAACGTACAAATTGGTCATATGCCTTTTCTTTATCTTCTTCATAAATGTGCAAACCTATTGAATTCATTGCATTAAAGGTGAAGTGCGGATCGAGTTGATTTTTTAAATTTTGAAGTTGCAGTTCTGCTATTCGTTTTTCCCTTTCTTGTTTTTTTTCGAACTGTTTTCGTTGTAATTTTTGAATTAGATAAACAAATAATACCGAAAGAAGGTATATTATAATCCATACCGGATAATTTAAAAAATAATAAGGATTTTTAAAGTACTCTAAGAAATAAAATTGTTTTTCACCAGTTAAAATAATTTTGGTTCTTCCATTTTCATATTTCGCAGATATATGGTGAACAAATGATTCATCAATTGGCAATTTAAAATATACCGGATGATTGATTTGATTTCGAAATATCACAACCTGATGTTCATTTTTATCTACAAAGAAATATTCATAAGAATTATCATGATCTATATCTTCTTCATCAATAAAAATGAAGTTATATAATTCATTCAACTTGTGATTATTAACAATTTTCCATTTATTTATATCTACAGCTATATATTTTAAGTTTTGACTGAAGTATATTAAATTCTTATCTAAATGTTCAAAAGGTATTAAATGCTCAATAGCATCTGTAAATTCCATTGTTTTCTGTATCTCTCCCTTGCTATTTATAGCAACCAATTTATTTCCACCCTGCATATTATTGAAATAAATATTCTTATCGTGCTGTACCATAGTTGATACGGATGAAGGTATCCCGTTAAAATTGATCGGTTTAAAACTAAAATTCAGATTTTTATTAAATCCAAAAACCCAGCAGGTTGTATCCTTATATGGATAGGGATAATCAGTTCCAACATTATCATGAGCTACACTACCGGATAGGATTAGAAATTTATTATTAATTGTAAAAGCACTTGCTTTTTTAAGACTTGCACCGGTATTTATTGAAGAAATTAAAGAATCATTAGCAAAATCATATCTAAAAAATTTTCTAGGATAAAGGGCAAAACCGGCAGAAATACTAAAAAATACTTCTTTCATATTATCCCCATTGACATCCTTTGATGTTATCCAATAAAGATTATAATCAAGCTTATCGTTAAATCCCCCTATTTTAGTAACAAAGCGGTTGTTTAAAATAAGAGCTATTTTAGAAGGATCATAAATATTTAAAAACAGGGAATCATTGTTTTGTGTAAAAACAAATATTTCCTTAATACCATCATTTGTTACATCTGCACTTAAAGGAATAACATCTGTCTTTGTGTTTGCTAATTTATGTTTAAAATTAACCTGGGCATACGATAGTTCATTTTCATCATAAATATATATATGAGAATTATTTACTTCTTTTCTGTTGTTTCTTACTCTAAATAACTTCTTACTACCATTATTTTCAACGTCTTCATACCAAAAACAAAATCCCTTAGAGTTCCTGTTAAACCTATCTTTTTGTTCAATTACATATTTATCAAATTTAGATGTGTTAAATAAAATAATAATGATAGCAGGGATAAGCCCCAATAGCAGAGCTGATAATATAGGTTTTTGAATGTTACTTAAAAAAGTTAAGATATTAATTATCTTTCGTTTCAATTTTATAAATTCTTAAGATTTTTTATAAAAGTTCCTGAAATAGGTAATTCTTTTTCTGTACCATTTGCATTTAAAACGCATGTTTGATTTTCTTTATTAACTTTATAAATATAGTTAGAATTCGCCATCAGGTTTCTATTTATTCGTTCGAATCCATTTAAAGAAAACTTATCAACTAGCCGGCCCATGTTGTATGAAGATAAATGTTTTTCACCAGAAGTTAAATGAATATGTGTATAATTTCCTTCTGCCATTAGATATAATACTGCTGAAACTTTTACATATATAATACCATCTTTAACAGGAAGTTTTATTTTATTCGAATTTCTTTTATTTTCTTTTTCATTTTTAATTTTATCAATAACAGCTTTTAATTCTTTTCTATCTACCGGCTTTATTAAATAATCAAATGCTTTTAATCTTAAAGCTTCTATTCCAAATTTGTTGTAAGCTGTAATAAAAACTACTGAAAGATTTTGATTATATTCTCTGATATTTTTGAGAATATTAATACCATCAATGGTAGGCATTTGAATATCAAGAAATAAAATATCTGGTTTGTGTTTTGAAGTTAGACATTCAACTTTTAAAGGATTCGAAATTTTTTCTATTATTTCAATTTGTTCTGTCTCAATTAAAAGTTTCTCCAGCAGATTTAAAGCTTTTTCTTCATCATCAACTATGATAGCTTTTAACTTTTTCATTTAATCTAGTTAAAATTAGAGTTTTATTACATTAAAATAAATAAAAAAAACTATTAAATCCAAGTTATGCTCTAAATTTGGTTCTAAACGCTTATAATCTTAATATGCAAAAAACGGCTCAGGTACTAAAGGCTTATTTTTTGAGCTACGGTTAATTTTCCTAAATAATTCATCACAAAGTTAGAAAACCCTTTTGAAATGAGCCTATAGTCCCATTTCGCAATCCACAATAGAAATAGAAATTCGGTAAAAAGACGCTAACGCTATTTATACGGTTTTCTGTGAAGAAGATCAGAAAAATAGCTTGTTTTTCTTTTTTAAGCTCTCATTTTTAGAATTGTTTCTTAAATATTTATAGTTTATCTACCCCACAAACCCCACATCCCGATAATCCGGCTTATCATTGAATTCTCGGGAAGAGGCTTTTTTTATCCATAAGGACTTTCATTTTTACGCACAGACTTTGCTTCTTCAAAATAAAAATAAAAGACCTTAATCTCCCACCATTTAAATCTTTTCTCAAACACCCGGTAAGGTTAATCTCAATGAAATGAGTTTAATGAATAATTCATCACAAAGTTAGAAAATCCTTTTGAAATGAGCCCGCAATGCCATTTCGCAATCCACAATAGAAATCCGGCATAAAGCCGCTAACGCTATTTATACGAATTTATATTGCTCGAATTCAAAACGATTTTCAGGTATGGTTCCGAATTATTAATTAAAAACACCGGAGCCAGGTGGATAAAGTCGGAGCCAATACCATGAATTTAGATTTAAAAGTAAATGATGTTGAACGTGGAATTTACTTATACGTTCTTGTGCTACAGAATGACAAATTTTATGTAGGAATTACAAATAGTCCGGAAAAAAGATTTAAAAAGCACAGAAGTGGAAAATCGATAAAGTTTATAAATGAAAATCTACCCATTATTGATATTCGAAAAATTCTACTTGCGACTACAGACAGGTACGAAGCATTAAGAATAGAAACAAAAACAACGATTTTGTTAATCCAAGATTATGGAATTGAAAATGTTTATGGTGGTGCTATTTTAGGTGATGTTGATGATAGAATTAGCAACTTAAAAATATACTATAAAAAATTGAAAAGTTGTGGTTATTTCAATCCTCCCATCAAATCTAAACCCGATTTAAGAACCTGTAAAGACCAAGGCAAGTGTTCTGCCGCAGGCGCAACACAGAACAGTCCTGACTGAACCTTAAAATCGAGCTTTTTTTAGTGGCTTAACGGATTGAATTAAGGATAGCTGAATTTAAATTTCTTCAATGTTTTAAGATATAACCGTATAAGTTATTTGTGATTATTTCTAAACAACGGTTTGTAAAAAAAAGGTTTTTAACTACCTTTAAAACTATTATATAAAAATTAACAAATAATTCTTGCCTATTTAAATAAATGAATATGTATTGCAAAAAATGTGGGAAACAAATAGATAATGATTCAAAGTACTGTAATTATTGTGGTACTAAACAATCTTTCAAAATTGAAGAAAAAAAAGAGGATGTTGATACTAATTTTAAAGAAACAAATAAATCCCCTGAAATAAAGAATCAAGTTAGAAAAATTGAAATTTTTTTTGGGATACCTAAAAGCATCATTATTTTATATTTAATATGGTTTTCAATTCATCTTTTTTTTCTTTTAATTAGCGATCATAATAGCTATGGCGAAAGATTTTGGCCATTTAGTAGTCGTTCTGATTTAGATGATTACGATTTCTCTGAATTTTTTTTATATATTCTTCTACCATTTATTGGAATTGTCATATATGGAATAATTGGGTCCACAAACAATAATCGTGCTGTAGCTAAAAATGAAAAATATGATAATTCGTATAAAATGGGAAGCAACCCTACTATAGTTGGTATAATAATTATTATTGTAAATTTTATTTTTCTAATTTCAGGTATAAAGATTGAAAAAGAAATTTATGTTATATTTTCCATGATAAGTTTTGGCTTAAGAATTGGAATAATTATATGGTGTGTAAATATTGCAACTAAGCTTAATCGCAACCAAACTGGTTGGGCTATTTTTGCCCTTTTTCTTCCTGCTATTGCTCTAATATTTATAGGATTGCAAAAAAAATTATTGTATAGTAAAAATTATCACAATAAAACAAATGAAGAAAAATCTTCTGATAATAATAATATTGCATATAGAAAAGCTAATGAAAAACAATATACTGAAGCGTTAAATTATTCTAATATTTCAATTAAATTAAACCCATATAATCATGCGGCATATGATACCCGAGGTTATATCAAGTACATTCTAAAGGATTTTAACGGTGCACTAGAAGATCTAAATAAAAGTATCAAATTAGATAGCGATCATGCTGTAAAATTTTATCATAGAGGCTATATCCACAAAGAACTTGGTAATATTGAAGAAGCTATGGAGGATTGGAATACCGCAGCAGAAATGGGTTTTGAGCAGGCAAAAATAGCGATAGAGAATAATATTGAATAGTCTAAAATAATTTACACTAACAAATATCTATTATTAACAATTGTTTAAAAATTTAAAATACTACACCCTGTAAATCAGATGCTTATTTGATGTTTGTAACTTAAATAATTATAAAGTTTTATTTGTTCAGTTTTACAGTTTATATTTGTATATACAAAAAGACAGGAGTAAGAAAATGATCAAACTCCTGTCTTGCACCAGAAAATCCGTGAAAGGTAAGACTTGTAATACTTAGGTTTATGAAACCGATTCTTAAAGTCAGCCAGTATATATTTGCTGGTGTCCCTTTCATCGGGTTTTTCTATTTGCTAAATTAAGCATAGTCAATGCTAAGGACAAGATGTTTGGGTTTGTATTTTTCAACATTTTATCGGAGTTTTTAACTTTAAGACTTAAAGCACTGGAATACTTATCGTTAAAGAAAAGTGGTGTCATAATAAAAAAAAAATACATATGAAAACAATATTCATTTTTTATTTGCACAACGATTGTTAATATACCCTAAAAACATAGGTATTTAAAGGGATGGTTAAGTATAAAAAAGTGTCAAGATTAATGTTAAACAAATTGCAAGACTCTGTTAAGTTATTTTTTATCAATAACTTAAGGATATAATAGAAAAATTTATTTTTTTGTTATTTTCTCTTGTTTAAATCCTTTAGGGTCTATTACAGGCAAAACCGCATTATGTAGAAATGTACCTCTAAAACTGGTAAACATAACACCTCTTGTAGTTGAAATAGCAATACTATTAAACAAGTCAATTATTTCTTTAGGAATAGATACCGAGTTATTCGTTTTATCTCCTTTTAAGTCATCAAAATTTACAATATGAAAAATATTACTAACACTTATATTCCCAAGTAAGGTTTGTTTATCTTCATTTAGAATTTTTACTTCAACAATTACAAATACCAGTTTTTTTTCCGGGTTTATTTTATGCAGCAGATTAATATTAAAATGAAATGCTGGTGCAGCAGGTAATTGAATTTGTGGTTTTTTTAATTCAATGTCAAGTATTTCAATACCCTTGATTTGAAATTCTATATTTTTCTTTTGTGCTTTTTCTTTGGTCATGCTTCAAATTGCTTTTGACTGGTTACATTTTTATCAATCACTAATTTACAATAATCATTTAATTGAATAGGTGATTTTTGGCTATCATTTATTGATGCCATAGTTGATGCTACAAAAATAACAGGGTCTTTTCTTTGTTCTTTAATATTAATCAAATTAATATCAAGCACATCCCCTATTTCCCATAAAGTTTCTACAGTAAAATTATGCGTGCCACTTAACCATTTTGTAATTTCCGACGGACTCTTATCTAAAGCTTTTGCTAAATCCCCTTTCCTCATTCCTTTGGCTTTTAATGCATCGTCAATTCTTGCAGCCAACATCATTTTTCTTTCGGTTCTTTTTAGTTCTTCCGGGCTAATTTCATTTAGCAAATCTTCAATAAGTGGACTTGTATAAAGTTCGGGGGTTTTCTTATTCATAGTCTTCTGTATTAAATTCTAATGCTCCAATTAAATCCATATGATCATTAGACCATTCTATATCTTTTGTTTTTATTCTTTTAGTAATTTCTTCAGAGATTTTTCTCAGTAAATAATTTTCCTTTTTAAGTTTTTCATCTTCTTGTAAAGCTTTAATACTCTTTTTCTTCGCTCCACCACCACCAAGGATGATTAATTCTGTTCCATATCTAATACAATACAACCTAAGTTTAGTTCCCGGAATATCGTATAATGCACTAACACCATCGCCAGGCTTTCCTTCTTTATCTTTAAAAAATTTCATTCGGGCACCTGTACTTTTACCTATAACTTTTAAACGTTGAATCATGTCTAAAAGTTCACTTTTAAATGAATTAATATTTTCTTCAATAAATTTATCAAAGAGCGTTTTCTTTTCATTATCTATATAAACAGAATAAATAGATGCCGCATCACCAGAGAATTGATCTAATTTAACGATTTTACACTTCATTTACAATTCGGATTGACAAAAATAATTAAAAAATTCACTTTTAAGTGAAATTTTATGCTTTTTTAACATTATACTTCTTAAAATTCTCTGCCTGTTCAAAAATCTCTACATACACTTCATCTCTCTCAACCGGTGGATATCCATGTTCATCAAGCAATAAAATCAACCCAACTTTTAAAGCTGACTTAATATCGCTTCGCTTATCCCAGTCCGGGAATCTTGCCTGTTCATCAACTAATTCTTTTACTGCTTTCGATAAAGCAATTAACTTATCTTCTGGATATGAGAAATCATATTTTATACATAAATCTTTAAGGATATCATAAAAAGCTTTTTCTTCGAAATCAATTCCTAATTCTTCCCCAGCTTTGAATTCCTTTTGTACTTCCCAAATCATATTGGTAAGGTGTTCAGCCATTTCTTCATAAACTTCACTACGCAATACATCATCTTCTTTACGTTCATTATATCTTTGAACCAGATCTTGCATCTTTTGAGTAAAATCAATTCCTTTTACCTTATTTATTTTTTTGATTTCTCCAATAGCTTTTGCTAATAGTTGCTGAAGAAGTTTAATCTTTGTATTAGGTAATTTAATTTTATCAATTTTAGCCAAATAATCTTCATCAAAAATATCCTGTTCTCCTTTTGAATCATCACCCATCTTAAATATCTCTTCTACACCATCACTTTGTAAGGCATCTTTTATCATTTCACGAACCTTAGCATTCATTTGTGCAGTATCAGGTGCATTCCCTTTTGTAAGTTTAAAAACGATTGAACGAACCGCCAGGTAAAAATGCGTATAGTCTCTTTCTTTTTGTGTCAATTCTTCACTACCTGCACATATATCATAAGCTGCTTTTAGCCTTTTGACTAATCCCATAAAGCGGGTCTCCAGTTCTTTTGTTACCTGAACAAATTCAGCAGCCATATTTAAAGTATTCAATTGCTCTAATGCTGAACCACCAAAATAGCCTGAATCATTAAACTTATGAAAAATTCTACCCAGTAAATCTAAATGGTTTCTGACTACAACTAATGATTGCTGAATATCTTCAAAGTTTTCATCATCTCCTTTGTTATACTTAGCTAAAGCAAGATTCATTTGCTTTTTAATACCGATATAGTCAACAACAAGACCTTTATTCTTTTCTTTGAACTTGCGATTTACTCTTGAAATAGTCTGAATTAAATTATGTTGTCTGATTGGTTTGTCAATATATATAGAATCAAGAAACGGAACATCGAAACCAGTAAGCCACATATCCACTACAATGGCAATTTTAAAGTTTGATTTTTCATTTTTGAATTGCCTGTCTAATTCTTTTCTATCTTCTTTAGTCCCTAATAAATCCCATAATTCCTTCGGATCATCCTGACTACGAGTCATAATCATTTTAATCCGCTCCATCGGTTTTATTTCTCTTCTCTCTCTATCCGAAAGAACAGCACCTTCTTCAGCTACTTTTACAACTGTCCACTCAGGTCTTAAGGCAATTACATTTTTGTAAAATTCATAGCTAATTTCACGGTTACTGCAAACAAACATCGCCTTTCCTTTAACTGTGGCTCCTTCTGAAACTCTATTTTCATAGTGTCTTACAAAATCCTCGGCGAGTTCTTTTAATCTATCCGGATCTCCAAGAATAGCATTCATATTAGCAGTTGCTTTCTTACTTTCTTCAATTTGGTATTCGTTAGCTCCTTCTTCTGCAACCTGTTCATAATATTTCTCAATTTTTTCTAACTCACTATTGCGCAATGCAACTTTAGCCGCTCTACCTTCATATACAATCCGAACAGTAATTTCGTCTTTTACAGATTCAGTCATTGTGTACGCATCGACAACTCTACCGAATACACTTAAAGTTGAGTCAATTGGAGTTCCGGTGAATCCTACATACGTTGCATTAGGTAAAGAATCATGCAGGTATTTTGCAAATCCAAAAGATTTTTTCACTCCATCTGAAGTAACTCTTATTTTCTGATCTAAATTTGTTTGGCTTCGGTGAGCTTCATCCGAAATACAAATCACATTGGTTCTTTCCGTTAATAATTCCGTATCTTCGGTAAATTTATGTATAGTTGTAAGGAAAACGCCCCCACTTTTTCTTCCTTGTAAGAGTTCTCTTAACTCTGCCCTGCTTTCAACACTGGTAATATCATCATCACCAATGAATTTTTTAGCATTGATAAATTGACCAGATAGCTGATCATCTAAATCAGTACGATCTGTAATTAACACAATTGTAGGACTTTCAAAGTGCAAGCTTTTCATTAACAAACGAGTCAGGTAAAGCATTGTAAAACTTTTACCGCTTCCTGTTGCACCAAAATAAGTTCCTCCTTTGCCATCACCTTCTGGCTTTTGAGCCTTAATAATATTATCGTATAAACTTCGTGCTGCATAATATTGTGGATATCGGCAAACTATCTTCTCGTTCTTTTTTGAGCTATCAGGTAAATAAATAAAATTACGGATAATATCACGCAACCTGTCTTTATGTAACATACCCTGGACGAGAGTAAACATACTATCAATGCCATCTACATCTTTAGCCAATCCGGCTACTCTGCGCCATGCATAGAAAAATTCATATGATGCAAAAAATGAGCCTGCTTTATTATTATCTCCATTACTAATTATACAAAAGGCATTGTATTTAAAAAGTTCAGGAATATCTCTTTTGTACCGAGTTGTTAATTGAACATAAGCATCGTGAATAGTAACATTTTCTTTTATGGCTGATTTGAACTCAAAAACTACCAAGGGTAATCCATTGATATACAAAATACCATCTGGGATACGCTTTTCTGTACCTACTATTTCAAGCTGATTTACAAACTTATAGATATTCAAATCTGTCCCATATTCTGATGTTGAATCTGCAACAATATTATCAAGATCTGAACTTTGCCGTTGTGGGTTTAATCCGGTATAATCAATCAGTTCAATTTGGATATCTTTTTGATTGTGATCTTCGCGTTTAAGTATAAAACCATCCGAAAGCCAACGCATTATTGTTTTGTTGCTTTCATATAAATCAGAAGAAGGCAAAGTTTTTAGCTGAAGAATGATAGATTGAACTTCAGAAGCAGTTAAGTTCTCCTTTTTGTATCTATTGAGTAAAAATGCTTTTAAATCTTCTTCAATAAGAACATCATCAAACTGTCTATTTATAGTACTACCCAAATGATAAGAGTACCCTTCCTTTTCAAGAAGTTCAATAAAAACCTGTTCTAATTTTTCTTCTGTAAATTTCATAATTGCTCAATATCCTTCTCTATAATTTTATACTTATCTTTCACATCTTCACTCAGATAAAAATCAAGTAAATCCTTCTTAGATAAAGTTCCTGTTTGCAAAAACTTGTTTAAATATTGCTGATTAAACTCTGCTAATAAAATAGCTTTTTCAATCTGTTTTAATATTGCTTTATTATTCTCAATATTCCTTTCTACCAATGTTTTAATAGAAACTATTTCATTAATATCCTTAATTATTCTATTAACTAAGATCATAAGCAGATCTTTATCTAAATCTATTGTTCTTGCATTTAAAGCAATATTCCGTGCTAACATATATGCTATTACTAAATTTGAATAATCTCCCTTTTGAGAATCTATAATTGATATAAAACCAATTTCTGGAATATAACCCACATTCTCGCAAAACTTTAAAATTGAACCATCAACTAAGGATATATCAAATACGATAATACTAACTTTTGAGTTTCTGTTTGCATTAGCTTCAATAAGTTGACTCCATACTGTATCGGACTTTTTAATAAAAACATCTTTGGATTCAATTGATCCCAGTTTAATGCTTTTATCGAATTTGCACTCTATCGCAATTTTTAAATCTTCTTTTCCTTCAACTTGACAGATAATATCACCAGTTTTATTTTTAGGTATTACTCCAGCAGAATTACCTGTTAAAAGAGCTTTATCTCCAATTTTCTTAGCTTGAAAGAATTCATTTAAGAAATCTGCTAATTCATCTTCGGCTAGGACCCCTTTAATTGTAGATTTATAAAACAACTCTTTCTTCATCTCAAAAATCATTTTCAGACTCTCAAGTTCAGTTCCCAATTCATTGCTTGTTTTAGAGAGAAAAGCTGAAATACGGTCTTCCATCATCGCAAGTACTCCAATATACAGAGCTCTGATTAGTTTATCATCGCGTTCAGAAGCCGGGAGATTATCAAAATAATTAAAGACAATTTCATTATCAATTTCAAATTTTTGAATCTCTACTCGCTTTAATTTTTGATTAATTTTTAAGTGCGCCATAGTAAAAATTATTGTATTCTTTCATATGGATAAACATTTTTGAAATTGCGGTGTAAATATGAACCCACGGATTGTGAATCGCGCAGATTATCAAACTCATATTCCGAAACTCCTTTGTAAATGTACATACTCCCGTTTAAAAAACTCACAAAAACAGTTTCTGTGTCTTTATCGTATCCAACACTTTCAACATTAGATGAACTAACTGGTATCATTTCTGGTATATTCATAACTTATAGTTTTGGTTTCTCCAATATTTAACTAATCTTTTATATTCTTCTATTGGCTTATCAATTTCAAGAAGCCATTTCTCAGACACTTTTGGGTCTGATCCTTTTGGTGCATTAGCAATTTTGAAAAATTTAACCCTTGATGGTATTTTCACTGCTTCACCTGAAATTAATCCTTCACCTGTTCTTAAGCTTGGTAATAAATCAACCATTGTTTGAAGCTCATCTTGAACAGCTGATTTTATATGTCCTCTATCCTTAGAATTATTCATTCTTAGGGCTACCATTGTACCACATTGGCTTAAAACGGTTTCGTCTAGTTCAGATGGACGTTGAGTTACAAGTATAAGACCGGCTCCATTCTTTCTACCTTCCTTTGCTATTGTCTGAACTGTTCGAGAAGAAATTGAATTTTCTCCTGCTTTTAAATAGTTATGAGCCTCTTCTAAAACAACTAATAATGGTTGATTCTTTCCACCCACCTGAGTGTTAATCCCCCAAAATAAAGCATCATATATGATCTTCAATAATGAACCGGAAATCGAAGACATAATTTCAGCAGGAATACCAGATAGATCAAGAATTGTAATTGGTTTATTACCACCTATCCAGATTAACAATAAATCATTTAAATCTTTTATTGTTTTTCCATCTAAATTAGGCTCATATTCACCAGGAGTAAATAAGAAACTATATCTACTATCTCCCATTTTACTCCTTATACTATCTAAAAAGTTTAATAATCCTTTTGCTTTATTGTTAAGAAACGGTGCGCTACTTCCCAATCCTGCATGTTCGTACTGATTAGAAATTAAATTTTCTGGATCACCTTTCTTAACTGCTGTTAGGGTAGTTCTATCTTTTTCAAATGTTTGCCTTTCAAAATCATCTAACTCATACCATAATTTTTTAAGACTAAATGGTATAGGACTATCAGCTGTAATCGACTCTTCTTTGATATCTAATTTGTTTTTCTTTGCACTCTCTTTTTTAGCACTGACAATTTTCGACCTTATATAATCACGATTCTGATCAGAAATATTACCAGAAAAAATACTAATTAACTCATTAAAAGGAAGAGCCCAGAATGGTATATAAAGTTTTAAATCCTTTTTATCTGTAGTAGTTTCTAAAACTTTAGAATAATCATCTAAGGCATCATTATATTCTCCATGTGGATCAATAATTAAAACACGAGCGCTGTTAAAGTTTTTATTAGCAATCGCTTGCAGAAGAACAGCAACAGAATTAGACTTACCACTACCTGTTGAACCAACAATTGCACAATGTCGTGAAATCAATTTATCAATATCTATTTTTGCATCTAAGCTTTCAGACACACTAATATTACCTACAATAACAGAATTTGCGTCTTCATAACCTCCATAAATAATATCAAGATCTCCTATAGTAACTAGATGAACTTTATCCCCGGTAGTTGGATACTGAGTAACCCCCCTCTCAAATTTCTTCCCAATTTGTTCACCGACTAGTATAATGTTTATCCAACGTAGATTTTTTAACTGATCATAATCTTGAACAACTAATTCTTTTAAATTATCTGGTATTGCTGCTGATCCTATTTGAGTAACGATACCGTAAAGATTTGCATAACCTAATGGAATTTTCACAAAAGAACCTATTTGACCAATCCTATAAACTACTCCATCTATTACTGGCATATTAGATTTTATATTGTCATATAACTTGACAGAAATCGTGTTTCCACTAATACTATCAACTTCACCAATTTCAGTAATCCTATTTTTTCCCATCTTTACCTATCACTTTAATTTCATTTTCGTTTATCATTTCATTTAGGAATCTAACTAAATTAGTAAAATTGGGTAGTATAAATTCACCTTTTCCCGTCCACTTTTGTCCACCTTCTTTTTCGATATTCAGTTCATCATCTTCATCTATTGGTGCATCCTCGTCAAAATAAAGATTGATCTGTATAGTATCGTCAATATCTGGTTCTTTTTTTAATTTCCACTCTCCAAATTTGCAACCTATTACAGCTGTTCTTCCTCCATACAACGAGATTTTAGGATTACTTAAACCAATAGAAACCAAATCACTATCTTCAGAAAGATTAAATAAAAAGTTTCCTTTTTCATCTTTACTTTTATCATACACTAGTCCAATAACATGTGAAGTTGTATTGGTTTTCAATGCTGAAATTATTCTCGCATTGATATGCTCATCACCCCAAGAGTACCCGCAAGTTATTAGTATCGCATCATCTGTTTTCAAAAAATTACTTAATCTATCCATTAACGATTCATAAGGTTGCTTTTTTGAATTAACATATTTTAGACTTGATGGATATATTAAGATATCCTGATCATCAGTATTTGATCTAATAATTTTTTCAGACTCTAGATCATAATGCCACCCTAGAGATCCATGTATTTTCCAAAGTTTTGTCTGACCTGAAAGGAAAGTTAAATCTTCAATTGATTCTGGATTAAAGAATGGTTTAAAGCTTCCACAAAAGCCATCATAATAAGGTATTTCTCTATATTCTAATCCTAGTTCAAAAAGATAATCGTAATTAGTTGTAAAGATTTCAACAGGATATTTTCTTTCAGCTTGCCCAATCCAGTTTGCAAAATCAGTTTGTACCATATTTGATACTGTATCTTTGTTAACTGGATTTTTCTTATTTAGGTGCACACTTACTTTTTTTCTTACACTATCCTTTATTTCTTTTATTAAATCTTGAAATCCAATTCTTTCCAACCCATTCAATTTATTATTACCTATAAGCTTTTCTTTCTGTTCTAGGTTAGATAAAATAGTCTCTATATTGAAATTACCATCTAACTCTATCTTAATTTCATCTAAAGCATTTTGATATGATCCATTAAGTTCAGATAATTCCTTGACTACTTCTTCTGTCATTTTACCTATTGCAGGAACAGTTATAGAATTACCATTTTTACTTGCAAGAGAACTACCTGCGCCAAAAAGAAATCCAATTCTTTTTTTATCGGAAACAAGAATTTGTTGTATTCCTCTAATGTATTCAGCTGGGTCATGAGTTCTGATTTCCATAAGATTTATATTTAAATTTTCTAACTTATCTGTATTTTTTCTAACACTCCCCTCATTAAAACAGGGCACAGTGGTTTAATACTATCTATTAATTTTTCATTAATTCGTTTTCTAGCTTCGAGAGTGTGATAAATTGTTAAAATTGCTTGTTGCTTTTTTATATCTGGTATTGGAAGTTTTACATTACACATATCGTCCCAGTCAAAAGTTTCCCTGGCACTACCCCAGGAATGAAATCGGGCATAACGGTCAAATTCGCTACGCTGAAAAAATAAATACAAAAATTCAGGAAGAAGTTCTTCTTTTTTAGTTACTTCGAAAACAGTATAAATCGCAGATACAATACAAGTTTTGTCATTATTCATTGCTAAGGCTATTTTATCTCCTCTCCTTGAAGTATCTGCCACATAAACAAACTGCCCATTACGTACTATTTTATAATTTGAGAATTTAACTCCAGTTGTATTGGCTTTTGATTCTATTAAAACTTTTGATGTTGAAACCCCTTGCAAAAAATTAATACTTAAATCGTTATTCCTTTCATCTGATTGTTGAATATACTGTCCTAAAACTTTGGGCTTTTCTGTTTTAATTAAGTTTTCAATATATGTATCACAAATAAGTTGAAGGTCATCTAAACTATTCTCGTAAGCCTTTTGATTTGCAAGTAAACCTTTATATATCTCCACATATTTCCTTTGTTCTTCGATATCATCTGGTATCGGAATCTCGATTTCACATAGCCTTTCCCAGTCTAAACTAGCTCTAACACTGCTATCGCTTATAAACCATCCATACCTGTCTGATTCGGATCTCTGGAACCACATCATCATAAATTCAGGCAATAATTCATTTTCATCTTTTACTTCTATTACCAGATAAGCCGGTGAAATTATTGCGGGCTCTTCATCCGAATAAAGAGCAATCCGAATTGTTTCATCTCTCCCCACCTGCATTGCGCTATATGCAAACTGCCCTTTCTTTATAACCTTATATTTTGATAAATCAGTCTCAGAAACATTTGCAACTGATGGCATAAAGTTTTTGGTAATATTAATACCTAAAAGATTTGTAATTGAAGAATCAGTATTTCTATTATCCACTAGTTGTATGTAATCACCCAATCGTTTATAACTCATATCCAAGTTCTTTAAATGCATTAATCAATTGGGCTTGTGATTCTTTTTCTTCTTTCAACAATTCTTTGAAATCATTTTGAATACGTTTCATTTCTGTATCAAAATCAATTCCGCTATCCCGATCAACAAACTCGATATATTTACTCGGTACCAGAGAAAAGTTATTCGCTTTAATTTCCTCAAAACTCGCAGAGTAACAATACTCCGGCACATTCTTGTATTTAGTTTTGTTATCGGTTTGTTGCCAGTTATGATAATTGTTTGCAACCTCTGTAATTTCTGCAGGAGTTAATTCAATAAATTTCTTTTCATATTCAACACCCCAACGCCTTAGATCCATAAACAGTACCTCCTTTTTTCGATCGCGGTAATTCTTCTGTTTATCGTTAATTTCTGCAACTCTGGCTTTTTTATTTTTGTTTAGAATCCATAACGTAACACTTATGTCAGTGGTATAGAAAGTATCTCGTGGAATAATAATTATGGCTTCAACCAGATCGTTTTCAATAAGTTTTCTTCGAATTTTATACTCTTCACCATTACCAGAAAGCGCACCATTAGCTAAGATAAAACCAGCAACACCATCTTCTGATAACTTTGAAACCATGTTTAAAATCCAGGCGTAATTAGCATTGCTTTTTGGTGGCACATCATATCCCTGCCACCTGGGATCATCTAATAATTCATTACTATCTCTCCAATCTTTTTGGTTAAATGGCGGATTAGCCATGATAAAATCCGCTTTAATATCTTTATGCTGGTCATTGCTAAAAGTATCCGCAGCCTTTTCACCTAAATTAGCCGAAATTCCCCTTATTGCCAGGTTCATTTTTGCCAGCTTATAAGTAGTATTGGTATACTCCTGTCCATAAATGGAGATTTCTTTCTTACTCCCCTGATGGCTTTCAATAAATTTAACAGACTGTACAAACATACCGCCAGCACCACAAGCCGGGTCATAAATAACTCCTTTATATGGTTCAATTAATTCCGCAATCAGGTTTACAATTGTTTTTGGTGTATAGAATTCTCCTTTACCCTTACCTTCTTTAATCGCAAATTTTTTCAGGAAGTATTCATATACTCTACCTACTAAATCCTGCCCTCCATTATTGAGTGTGTCAATCTCGTTAATCTTATCAATTAAAGATGCAAGTTTTGATCTATCCAATCCAATGCGAGAAAAGTAATTATCCGGCAGGGCTCCTTTTAAGGAAGGATTGTCCTTTTCAATTGTATGTAGAGCAGTATCTATTTTTAGAGCGATATCATTTTGTTTTGCATTCTTCTTTATGTAACTCCAGCGTGATATTTCTTCAAGAAAAAATACATTCTTCATGTTATAGAAATCCTTCATTTCTATATACTTTTCTTTCCCTTCTTCAATTAATTCTTCTTTTCGCTTTTCAAACTTATCACTTGCGAATTTTAAAAATATCAGACTTAATACAACATGTTTATATTCCGAAGGCTCAACAGAACCTCTCAGCTTATCACATGATTGCCAGAGTGTTTCTTCTATACTTTTATTGTTTTCTTTCTTTGCCATTACGTTACGTTAAATTTTTAGAGTGAAAGTAGCAAAAAAGATAGAGTTTTTCCTAAATAAATATGAATTATTCAAAAGTTTCTTGGATTTCCTTCACTTGTTTCCTAATAGGATCAAATCGCTCAACTTCATCAACCATAGTAGCCCATTCATAAATCAACCCTTCTCTTATATAATTTATTTCCTGGTAAGCATTAGCATTACCTAAGTTTTGTAAACCAGAAATTTTCTGACCACCAATTATTCCTTGATGAAACTGTGAGTCTTCTTCATGGAATACAACATTTTCTTTAATTAACTTATTTTTAAGTTTTAACTGATCATTTGTTGTAAGTTCAATCATATGATCTAATGACTGAGCATCTCTTAATCTTTGAATTAAATTTTGTGTTTTTTTATTCATGATAATAATATTAATTTATTCATAGTGTCTTCCATAAAATTCAAATGACTTACTAACACTATATCTTTTCTTTTCATAAATATCAGTATATTCAACAAATAAGCTTACATCTTTTAAAACCTGCCTTAATTCTGTCTTAAGATTTTCCCATGTTTCAAATTTTATTTCTGTATCGTTATAGTTTGGAATGAATTCTAATAAAGTTAGACTATCTCCTCCAATAATAGCCATATCTTCAATGTTTTTTAGATATGTTGCCCAAACTATTCTGTTATTTAAATCCTCAGGTATAATATCTATTAATGAATTTGCTGTTTCTGTTTTTCTTTTAACTTCAATTTTCTTTATAATAAGTGGACCAATTCCATTATTATCAATTCTAATAAAAATATCATCTTCATAATCGCCAGGCGAAATTAACCCAATCGGTTTAACTGATTTAAAATTGTGTTCGCGTTGATACTTAAGTGCAAAAAAGGTAAATAATAAAGAAATCACAGAAATTACTAAAGCTCCTAATGCAATAGGATCATCAATTAACTGATAAATTACTAATAGTAGCATAACATTCAATTTTAATTTAATTTAATTTAATTTAATTTAATATTATATTTTATTAATACTCTACTTCTTAAGTTTAAAGTGAAGCATTGTAAGTGTAAGTGGATATGAAAATAGTAATTATTATTACAAATACAAAACACTCATAATAAATAATTTAAGACAGTTACATCTGAATATGTTTACTTTGCAGCAACCGTTATTAAACAACCAACTGATTAACAGAAATATTAACTCTTGACAAATGCAATGATTTAACGTAATTTAATCTCACAATATCTTATTTAAAAAACTATGGAATCACAAATTTTATCAGAGATAAAAGAAATTAAAAAGTTGCTTTCAAAAGTAATCGGCACATCAGATTTACCCGCAAAACAAAAATTTTCTAAGGAAGCTCTTACTAATGCAGCTAAAGAATTTAGAAAATTAGAAATTAAGCGTGGAGAGTGGATAATTGATTATCAGGTTTCTAAAGTTGTAAGAAGCGCTCCTTATGGTGCCGGAAAATTTATTATAGAAAAGTTTCAGTTCACTAATTATTTCAGATATGGTCATAATTTTTATTTAAACAGAAAAGATCTGTTAGCACTTAATAAAGAACTTAAAAAACGAAATATTCATTTGAAGAGATATATTGAACTAATTGAAGAACAAGAAAAATTTAGCAAACGAATTGAAGAAATAAAAAAACACGGAACAAAAAGAAAAAAGTTTAAAATCCCAGAAGAGCTCCGCGACATTGAACTTACTACTTGCAGGCCACCGGATATTGAAATTGTAAAAAACCATATCGAGAAACTGAAAAAGGAATTCGAAGAACAGAATCTATCAGAGTTTATCGACATGTATGATACAAGTGCCTATTTAAAAGTTAGGTATCACTTTGAGCGTTATATCGATCAGGATAAACTAAAAATCTGTAAAAAATGGTGTAATGATTTTAACTATGCCAATGGAGCATTAAGGGAAATATTAGAAACGAAATCGTACTAGTTTGCAATACTATATTTTAGCAGTTAAATATAATTGCTGCAGTTTTATAGTCTGTCAGAATAAAAATATGTCAAAAAAATGTTGCCGTTTACTTTACATACTTATTCTTGCAAATGTAAAATTTCTTTCTTTTTTTTAAACAGTTATCTTTAAATAAAAAGAATGACTTTTTTATATCAATCTTAAAAAGGAGAAGCTACATTATTTTCTAATTCATCTTAAAACTTTTCAATTTTTGATTTATATAATAATCTGAACATTAAAAAACTTAACTTAAAAAGCACGAACAGCCCTTACATGATAACCAATAGTCTTTGAATAATAATTTCCAGATGCTGAACCAAAAAAATGCTTCCATGCATTATTCTCATCGTATTCACTTGAACTCCAAAAATTATTATTACCGAAGTCGCCAATTCCATTAACATGTAAATTTGATCTCATAAGGCTTAGTTCATCTTTTGATGGTAAAAACCAATCCGTATATCCATTCAGTTCTAAATTATGACATAATTGTGCAGCACACCATGAACCTGGTGCAGTATTATCTACAATTTCTATTGTATTTTGTAAACCAGAGCCCACTGCTGTTCCAAAAGCGCCAATTACTTTTATATCTTGACTATTACACCAAGCCCAATTATCTGATTGATCAGTTGGAGCACAAACCAACCCATGTTCACCAGTATCATCTATATAAAATATTATTCCCCCCTGATATGTTAAACCAATAGCTATTTCATTACTAAAACTCATTGCTTCTCCATATGCATACCCCTCACTATTAATAGCATAAGCTTTTACCCAGTATATAGTTCCTGGATTGAGTCCATTTATAGTTGTTGAAAAAATACCTTCCCCACTACCTATGGGAATTTTAGTTCCGGATATCTCAGGTGTAGATGTAGTTCCATAATATATTCCTTTTTCTGTCACATTTGCACCACCATTATCAATAACATTTCCTCCAACAGTGGCTGAAGTTTCAGTAATATCAGTGATAATACTTGTCTCTACATTAGGAATGGTCACTCCTTCATCTGTAGTGAAACTTTCTTCATTCCCATAAGCAGTTCCAATAATATTTGTTGCATAAGCTCTAATATAATAAGTTGTGTTTGAATTTAAATTAGTTAATGAACTTATAAAACTACCAGTACCACTTCCATTTGAAGTCAAAAAATTAGATGTTGTCGGATTACTTGATGTATTCCAACATACTCCCCTCGATGTTATCTCAGCTCCTCCATCATCAGCAATAGTTCCTCCTGATTCAGCAGAGTTTACTGTAACACTACTTGGAGTTATTGTTTGAATAGAAGGTTTATCAAGAGTTGTAAATGAAATTTCTTCACCATACGAAGTTCCACTACTATTTGTTGCATAGGCTTTTATATAATAAATTGTACCAGCTGTTAAATTATCCATATTTTTTGAGAAATTGCCAGTGCCAATACCTATTGAAATCTTTACTCCCGAAATTTCTGGATTTGTTGATGTATCTATCCAAATTCCTCTATCTAATATATCAGAACCACCATCGGATATTACATTTCCACCAACTGTAGCAGAAATATCAAGTATCTCGGTTACAGAACTCGTTGTCACTGTTGGTAAGTCGCTATCAGAATTTGTAGTATTAAAATTTGATTCATTACCGTAACTAATGCCAATAGAATTTTTAGCATATGCTCTTACATAATAAGTAGTAGACGATGATAATCCAGTTAAATCTGCTGTAAAGGTTCCTGTTCCACTTCCTATTATTAATTTAGTCCCTGTTGCCTCCGGACTGGATGATGTACCATAATATACCCCGCGCTCTGTTACGCTTGCTCCGCCATCTGATGTTACATTTCCTCCTACGGTTGCTGAATTAACAGAAATATTTTCTATCACAGAAGATATTACTATCGGTAATGTATCTGTTCTAAAACTAATTTCATCACCATAATATATACCTATCTCATTTTTTGTATAAGCTTTTACATAATATATCGTTCCATAATTTAAGTTTCGTAGATCACAAGAATAAAAATTAGTAATTTCATTACTAATGGATGTGCTATCGTCAATAGTTGGTTGACCATCTTTATTCCAACAAATTCCTCTTTCAATAATTTCTAATCCTCCATCGTCTGAGATAATTCCTTCGCAAGTAGCAGACGTATCTGTTATTTCAGTTACTTCTGATGTTGAAATAACTATACTTCCATTTTTAGTTGTAAAATTTATAACTTCACCATAACCTATTCCTGCTTCATTTTTGGCATAAGCTCTTATATAATATTTAGAACCAGACTTTAACCCATCAATCAAACTCGAATAAATACCTTTTAAAGTATCAATCCCAAGTTTAATAACATTGTCTGATATTTCCGGATTTTCTGATTCTGACCAACAAAAACCATAGGTTTTAATCTTAAAATCATCTGGATTCAAAATTTCACCTGTTACAACGATTGAAGAAGTAGCAAAATTATCAACATTAATAGTCTTAACTTCAGGTTTCTTTAAAAAATCTTCCTTTTCACACCCAACAAGATATGCAATAAAAAATATTACAACAAAAAGAAAAAACTTATAATAAATTTTCGGGATAAATTTCATATATTTAATTTTCATAGTTTTAAGGGTTTTTTAAAATAAAAATAAAATCTCCCCCTTCATCACCTACATTTTTAATTACACCATATTGTGGTAATGCCTCACTATTATTAATTACAGCTATTCGAAAACTACTAAATAATTGTTCAGCTGATATAAATGGTTCTTTATTTTTTGCCAACCGATCAATAAAATACTTAACAAATATACTTTCGTCAGGAACTTCAGTAAGCGTTCCGCTAGTCATTGCTTTTCTGCTTGGTAATTCATACATTTTTTTTATGGCTTTAGAAGTTTCGGTATCAAAACTTCTAGCTGTAAAAATGCTTCCACTAAAACAGGCATCTGTAACTAAGAAAGTGTGCTTTGCCTTAATTTCTTTTAAATAATCTTGAACTGTGCTATTTCTAACCCACCTGGCCTTACTGGTTTTCGATGCATCTGATGGTAGCCAGTAGCCAATATTAGCTTCTTCATCCCACCAACCATGACCAGCATAAAAAACCAATAAATTATCTTCATTCGTTAGTTTTCGTGATAAATGATCAAATGAATTAATAATTTCATCCCTCGTTGGATTTTCAATTAGTGAAATATTTTCAGCTTTGAATAAATACTTTGATGCTAATACATTTTTTAATGCATGAGCATCATTAATTGGATTTTGTAAATTAAATACATTTGGATCTGCATAATCTTCAACGGCTATTATTAATGCATAATATTCTCCTTTTACATTTAACTCCTCAGTATAAAAATTCGTTTTAGTATAATTAATAACAACTTCGCTCTCAACAAAATTTCCATTTAAATCAATTACAGTAATTTTAAAAGTATTAATGCCTTTATCTAATTGATAGTTTTCTTTAAATAAACCACTAGAATTGGGTAAAACATTTTTTGAATTGATTAATACTTCTGATATACCAAAATCATCATAAACATTTCCTACCAAGGTAAATTCATTATATTGAGTAACAAAAGGATCTCCGGGCTTAACATGGGGAGAAATCATATTTATAATTGGCGGAACAGTATCAACAATTTCTTCCTTTTTATTAATATAAATTTTTGACCATTCACTTCTATAAGTTTGTGCCAATAAATTTATCGAAACAAAAACAAATACAAGGAAAACAATAAGAAATTCGGTTATTTTCTTCATAATTAAAGATTTACATTAAACCCAATGGATACAAACGTATTTTCCCCATGATAATTTGGAATAATATTAAAATTTACATATTTATTTGAATTCATTGCATTATTAGGCATTAATCCTGTCCAAATTATATTTACCACCCAGACTCCAATCGCAGAATATAATAATATATCTGATGTATTTTTTTGTTGAATAGCTAGATCGTATAGCTCATTACTTTCAATTATGTCTTGGACGTTTTTATACTGATTATAACTATTAATAGATTTTTGGTTATAAACAACGGCTCCTGCTGCACTAGCATATCCTACAATACCAATTAACCAATATGGTCTACTCTTTTTCAGTTTTGATTGTCCCCATCCAGGCCAAACCGCAGAACGTAAAAGCAAACCGCCTTTACTATAATGTTTATTTAATATTTCTGCAATAACTCTAACAGATACAGATTCTTGTAACTCTTCTGAAAACTCTGAAAAATCCAAAATAATTGTCTTATTTAAACCTGAAGTGATATTCTCTCCAATATCTCCTGAAAGTGTTTTTACATCTATATTTTCTCCATTAGAATTCATTAACTCTAGGGAAACATCAAAAATATCATCCCTGTCTCCATTTAAATCATATTTAACTATTAAACTTTTACCTTCAATTTCTAATGCAGGTTTACTTATTTTGGATGTTTGAGAAAAGTTAATTAGCGGGCTAGTTATTAATAAAAGAATCGAAAAAAATTGTAAAACTTTATTCATTATACACTGATAATTAATTAGATAAATTACTTTAATAGTAAAAATAATATTTTTTTAATTAAAAAGCAAACTTTAAAACCTGACCCTAACCTATTAACAAACAATAAATTATGAAAAGTATAAAATTAAATAATCTGATTACTATTCAAGTAGTGATATACAACTAATTACGATCTACTTCAAATTGAATATATTCATCTATGTATGATACCATATCCTTTCCTGATTCAAAATTATCAGGTATCTAGGTAAGTATTTTATTTGGGTATTCCTCTTGTATAAAATCAATTAACGAATAACGAATCGTTTTAACATATCTGGTATCGAGATAAATCTTTACGGGTTTATCAAATGCAATCATCTTTCTATGTAATTGTTCCAGGGCTTTTTCAACATCTTCTTCCTCCATTTCCATCCAAATGCAATCATATTTAATATTGTTAAGTTTACAATAACTGATAAAAACTTCAAGTTCTTCTTTAGTCCAGATGTTTTGCATAATATTCATTTTCTACTGATTCTGATTTTTCTTGGGATTTAACTTTAGCTTTCTCTCTTTCTCTCCACATTTCCATCATTTTCTCTGCTGCATCATTCTCATCTATTTTCAGATACCGCATAAATGATTTTTGGGTTTTATGTCCTGAAATTTTCATAATAAGAAATATCGGTGTTCCAGCCAGGTATTCGTTTGTACAAAAAGACCTTCTGCAAGTATGCGAACTAATTAGTTCATACTTTTTATGCAAAGTTCTTATTTTATCGCTACCCTTTTTGTAAACCTGCTCTATTTCATCATCAATATCAGCCTTTTCACCAACTTTTTTTGCCAGAATATTAAATTTTGTATTATTCATTTTTGGGAGTTGGTTATCGTATTTTTCGAAGATTTTTAAAACTTCGGGCTTTAAAGGGATGGTTTGAGTACGATGGGTTTTATTAATTTTTTTACTTAAAAATTCACCTTTAATATGAAAAGGTTGGATGGTTGAAAAATCACTGAATCTTAACCCGGTTAAACAACCAATTAATAAATAATCTCTTACCTGATCCCATTCCTCATTATCAGACAAATCTAAATTTGCTATTCTGTCAATTTCTTCCTGCGTTAAATATATTTTATCAACCTCCTCAGTTAAGGTTTTAAAATCTTCTAAATCAATTTTTCTGCAAATCTTCTTGCGCATACAATCTTTCAAGAAAATTTTAAGGTTTTTAATTTGCTTCCCAACAGTATTGGTGGCTAATCCTTTACTTTCATCAGGTTTAACTGCATGATAAGTCAAATAGTCAACAAATTTTTGATAGAATTGATAGTTTATGCCTAAAAATGTTATTTCTTGTTTTGTATGCTTAGCAAAACCTTTCAAATGCTTTTTTAATGAGTTATAATCCTTTATCACATCATTAACAACCTTTCCTTTGGAATCTTCAATAAAATCATCTAAATGATCGAAAAAGCTTTTATCCTTTCGCCCTTTTATAACGGTATCCTTCTTTAATTCATCTAAAACAAACTCAATGGTTGGATCAAGATAATTCTCATGAGCATACTCCACAATTTTACCTACCCGGTTTTCAAGCTTTCTGATTTTTTGTTCATATTTCTCAAATTCAGGACATGCTTTCTTAAGTTTTCTTCTCTTAAAGTCCCAGTGGTTGGGATCTATACTAATATTTACAGGAATAAAAGCCCTTTTAACTCTATCATAATTATATCTAATGTATACAGGAGTATCACCATCTTTAGTAACGTAATTGGGCTTCACGTAAGGATAATAGGATTCCATAATTTAAATAATTTTGTGTTGCATTTGTGTTGCAAATTAACATATTTTTAGATTAATTTGCAAAAATACAAATAAATAAATTTCGCTATTTTGCTGATTTTCTTTAACTTTAGTAAAGTTATGTAAAGATGGGTTAAGATATATTAAGTCTCGTCCAGACCGCTTTAAAAACACTAAAGCCCTTGATTTTCAAGGGCTTTTTATTTTTTTGTCGATTTTAAATTCTTTAATTGTTTTCAGGTGAAGTAATAAA
>Ga0209943_1000324_pt1 | contig 32617 bp, 33 predicted proteins | sample SalPonR1_B_D2_MG_FD_185698 | JGI IMG/M metagenome (GOLD analysis project Ga0209943, IMG submission 185698) | Salt pond soil microbial communities from South San Francisco under conditions of wetland restoration - Salt Pond MetaG R1_B_D2_MG... ... | reverse complement strand
TTTTTTTTATTTTTTTTTATTTTATTTTATTTTATTATTATTTTTTATTTTATTATATTTTATTATTTATTTTATAATATTTATTTTATAATATTTATATTTTATTATAACTTTGAAAAGTTATTATTTTATTATTTTACTTTGTTTTATTTATTATTCTTTAAATTTTTATGAGATTAAACTTTTAATTTTGAGTTAAATAAATAATCTAAATAATATAAAAATAATTTGCTATACCTATATTTGGATTAAAATATAGGTATAGCAAATTATTTATTTAATATTAAAGCTAAATATAGGTATAGCAAAATATTTTTATATAATTTTTTAATAATAATATTAATACTTTTTTTCAAAGTAATTTTATAATATATCTTTTTGAATATATACATTCATTATTTGATTAATAAACAAACATTTTTTATTATTTGATTATTATTTATTAATAATCAAACGTTTTTTATTATTTTTTTCTACTCTCTTTTTTCTTAATCTCTGACTTTGGAGGAAAATATTTTTTGTAATCCTTATCCATCTTTGCACTCAATTTCTTGTGTGTCGAAATACGATCTATTTTCTTTAAAGTCTTTATATCATCACTTGTCAAATCATATGCCTTTAACAAGTTTACACCTTTTTCCACATTCTCTGAAGTTGGATCGTCTAATAAATAATGAAGAGCTATTTGACTCATCAATTGGACATCTGCTGTTCCTGTAGTGGTCTTCATACGTGAAGAAAGATGATAAAGTTCTTTTTCATTCGATTTTTGCAAATTGAACATGGACCATGAAGAAGTATAACGATTGAAACCCTGAAATGTTTCTTGGTATAATAATTTAAGGGGCAAATGACAACTAAGAAGACCATGTATTTTTTGAAGATAATAGAGTTGTGATTTTTTCATACTTTTATCCACTATATCTGACCAAGAAATATAATCAATAATACGTTTCATTCGATCAAACTTTTCCTGAAATTTCAAATCCCCTCTTCTGGATAACAAATCTATATAATTCTCATAAATCGTACAAATATATTGACTTTTATGATTGTTATAAAGTCGAAGAGTCTCTTGAACATCTAAATCCTTAGTGGTTAAAAGCTGATTAAAACTATTTTCCATATCCAAATCTGTTGTTTTATTTCCTATAATCTGATTTACTTGTTCTATTTCAGCTACACCTAATGTATAATCTGGATCTAAAATTAAAGTCGATAAAGATTGTAGATAATTTATTAATCTACGATAATCAGCTTGAGCATATTCCAAAATTAATTCTTTGGCTTCCCCATTTAATTTTAATTCCTCTTCTTCACATATTCTCTCTAATAATAATAATAAATCCTTGTTATTTGCTGATTTAAACACTAATTCTAAACAATCTTTGCGGAAATCTTGTAGTTTTTTCTCACTCGCATTATTTCTTATACAAATTATCGGTGGCAACCCTATTTCTTTCAATCTATTCTCTTTCTTTTGATTTCCCTTTCCACGGTTCGGATTTATATAATGAGTCAGTTCCGTTAAACCCCCATTTTTCCCTCCTGACATACCATCTATTTCATCCATAATAATCGCTATAGGTTTCTTCGAATTAACTCTTTTCATAAAAATCAACTTATAAAACGATTCCTCTATTTGCGACTTTGTTCTTATATCAGATGCATTAAATTCCCTTACGTCATACCCATAATGATTTAATATACATAATGCCATCGTTGTCTTCCCTAAACCAGGTGGTCCGGTTAACAATACACATCTCTTGATACCTTTCTCATTATTTCTATGTGCTTCCAGCCAAGTTTTTAACCGTCTTAAAACTACATCCTGGCCCACAATATGTTCTAACTTAGTTGGTCGGTATTTTTCAACCCAGAGCTGACCACTAGAAGAAAGAGAGTCAGACATAATAATAATAATATTAATTTGAGAGATGTTCTTAATTTATTATCTAGTTTATTTGTTAAAATTAAATAACAAATAAAATTTTAACAATTTTTTCTTACAAAATTTTTTTATAACTATATATTTTATACAAACACTTTTCGACCTATCATTTTCAAATTATATTTATACAAACATAGTTGGACGAATATGATCCTCAAATATCGTATCTTTGTTCGATTTTGTTTTTTCATTCACCAAAAATAATCTTAAACCTTCTTCTACATCATCTAACAATAAATGTTTTTGTTTCTTTTGATGATATCCAAATATTCTACGAGAATAAGCTATTTTGGCTTTTTGTGATAGTATTTCCATATCACCACCTTTATTTTTGAATGATTTATAATGTTTTTCAAAAAGACTTGCAGGAATTGGATCACAACTCCATCCAGAAAGTTCTAGTTTTTTCAAATAAATATTATAAAGTTGATCAGCTGTATATTCATTTATTTCGTATCGAAAAGTAAAACGTCTTGATAAACCCGGATTCATTGAAAAAAAACAACTATCTAATTCTTTTTTATAACCCGCTATTATACATATAAATTCACCCTTCTTTTCATCATCCATCGACAAATTTTGATTCAACGTATCTATCGCTTCCTTACTGAAACTATCATTACCCCCTTGATTCCCCAAACTATACGCTTCATCTATAAATAAAACACCTCCACGAACCGAATCTATCACTCGTTGAGTTTTGGCCGCCGTACTACCCAAATATTCTCCTATTAGGTCCGAACGCTTTACTATCCTAAACTTTCCATTTGAATACCCCAAAGCCTGATATATTTTCGATAATATTACACCACAGGTCGTTTTACCGCAACCTGGACTACCAGTAATTACTGTATGAAGCATTTGATTAGAATCACGTAAACCCGATAATAAAAACATAACTTGATCTACTATCTGCTCTTTCAAAGATTCCAAACCTATCATGTTTTTTAATTCTTCTAAAGGAGACTTTAACGCCTTTGCTTGATCTATATTAAAAGAATATTCTAAATTGGGTTTATTAGGGTAATCTTCTGTTAATTTAATAAGATCGTCTAATGTTTTAACAGGTGTTTTAATATTAGTTTTAATTCTTTTAATTGGCTTTTTTGGTGATTTCAAATGCTTACGTTTTTTTAAATTCAATATTGCTTCCGGTTCAGCGTCGCTTAAAATATTATTTGATTCTTCTAAATTAGGATCAAATGTTCTCATAAAGCTTTTTGGTAAAGCTTCATTATTTCCCGATAGAAAAAATATTATTGTACTATTCCCATTTTTCTTCTTCCTCTCATAATCTTCTATATTATTCGGATCATATTCACTCTCTTCTTCTGTGTCTGAATCTTCTCCTTCATCCAATTCTTCTTCCATTTTTTCATCCTCCTCAATAAAATTATCAAATTCACACTCTATTTCTGAAGTAATTGATTCATCTACATCCAAATCTTCTTCTTGATCTGATTCTTCCTCTAAATCAATTTCTTCATCCATCCTGGATGTTTCCTCTTCACTATCAGAAATATCACCATCACTTAATATACTATGTTTCCGTTTTTTGGAATGATCTAGATCATTTGTACAACTATCAGAAGAAATATCAGGTTTCTTCCTCTTTTTTTTTGAATTATCAACGTTTGTATTTCTAGTTGTTACCATATATCTATATTTTAACATCTCAAAAAAGATTCCCCAAATATACCACATTAATATTTTTTTTTCTCCTATAAATTAAACTAAACTAAACTAAACGCCTACCCCAAAGTAATTCATTTTTCTTCCCATTTTTTATATCTATTCTTTCCATTTATTACCACAATTCACACAGGTTACATAAGTCGTTGTCGGCTCATCACAACTTCTTGTCTGTAATTGGTAATAACTACATTTATTTTCTTTACATTTACCACAGGTATAGAGACCATTACTTACTACATTATTATTTTCCTCATCCTGACGAGAAATATCTTGCAATTGTTGATCACTTATTGCTTTCCATTTTGGTGGATACATCTCTTGGTCATTTAATCGTACTAATTGTTTAGGGGTTATTTCACCTGAAATAACTCTAGGTTGTAAATAATCATTTTCTAAAGAACCATCCAAATCTAAATTACGACATAAATTTATACCCTTTGCCAAATATATTTGTTTGTATTTAGGATCATTCGGATCTGATATTGATTCTAAAACATAATTTGCCAATGATTCTTCACAGTTTTTGGATAATTCACTTTTGTCATTCAGTAATTTCTCAAATTTTGATAAAATTTTTTTACGATAGGCTGTCATTGGAATATCTGATGACTCAGATTGAGGTTCTTTAGGAGACAGTGTCAGATTCATATTATTAGTTATTTGGTAAAAGTAAATGAGTAAAAATCAAAAATTTATATATGAAAAAATAATTTTATTGTATAATTATATCTCCTTTATTTATATATATCTCTCTATTTTATATCATTGTATTAACCTATTACTATAATAAATAATATGAATGATATGAATGATATGAATGATATTAATTACATCGATAATTTCAGCTTAAATGAAGAAAGAAGTTCACAAACTAATATTTCTACCAGTCAGAATTGGACTGAATTTTATTATCCCACCCTTAACAAAATTAATAACAATTATAATCAAACTGATCAAGAATTTAATAATAATCATTCACTTTTTCATCAAAATAAAGATAATAATCCACTTGGAAGAGATATACCTTTATTAGATAGTCATTTTATTGATGAATATCAAGAAAAATTACCTAGTGGAAGACAATCTCCCTTTTTAGAATATTCTGTTTTACATGAGAAAAAAATTACTGAAAAAAAAGGAAGTGATGAAGCCGTTAGTTTGCTTTTCAAAAATAAATATAGTCATGTCTGGGTTGATGACACCTCAGTTTCTTCTTGTGGAGCTTGTGAACAAGAATTCAGTTTATTTTTTAGGAGACATCATTGTCGTTATTGTAAAAATATCTTTTGTAGTAATTGCACTCCTTATCGTCGTCGAATACCTGATACATGGGGTGAAGTAAAGAATGAAGAATTAGTGAGAGTTTGTAAGGTTTGTAATAAGCAGATAGATGTTTTAGAAAAGATAAAACATCTTATTTTAATATTTAATTACGCTGTTATTGATATTAAAACATTATGTCGATTAGCACAAGTTTCAAAACTTTGGAATTATTTAGCTTCTTATTATCAAGGTAAAATAAGAAATATGCAATATAAAAAATTAGGACAACCCCTCACACTATTCGATCGTAATGTTCTCAAAACTAATAAACATTTGTGGATCGGACATAGTCATTGGTCTATACTTTATTTACAAAGTTTAGATTATCATAATCCGGCCTTTAAAGAAGAAGAGTACTCAAATTTAGTTAAATTCTTAAAATCATTAGATTATAATTTAAAATCGAACATGGATGATAATTTAAAAAGAAGGCAATTTAAATGTTTAAATTTGATGTGTAGTAAAAATTGTCAAAGTTTCTTTAGACCATATCATGCTATAATTTTATTAGACTTTGCATTTAGAAAAAAAATTTATATTCCTGAATTATATCATTTTATTATTAATATTCTTAAATTATCTTCCGATATTGAATTAAATCTTTATTTACCTTATTTTATTCATAAATTTACAGAACACGGACATTCAGGTGGTGTTATTTTATTGGCTAGATTTTTAATAGACCGATGTAAAAAGAGTTCGGAATTAGCATTAGAAACTTATTGGAATTTAATGTATTGTTTTAATACTACTAAGCATCAAATATTTGAATTTTATTTAAAGGATCTTTTAAATAATGTAGAACCACACATTGTTGACATTTTAAATAGTAGTCGACAATTTGTTCACTGTTTGCAATATATGCCTACTAATTCTACTGGTCGTATGACTATGGATCGCTTATTTAGAGTAAAAAAGTATTTCCGTGAAAAGAAAATGGATGGCCTAATTATACCTTTTGATTCTAATTCACGAGTTAATTATATTGTCCCATTGGGTATAGAAATTAAAAATAGTGCTACCTGTCCTGTATTAATTCCTATTAATTGTCGTAGAGGAAATTGTCAAGAGGATTTAGATTGTTATTTACTTTATAAATTAGAAAATGTCCACCAAGATTATGTTGTACTCAAAGCTATTCGATTAATGAAATATTTACTTCATAGTCTTAATGGAATCGAATTAGAAACTGTTGATTATCAAGTTCGTCCTATTGATGGTAAAAGTGGTATGGTTCAAGTGGTTCCTAATTGTCTGACCGTATATGAAATCAAAGAAAAGATGAGATTTACTATTTTTAATTATATTACTGAAAATAACCCCGATGAAACTGTTGATAATTTACGCAAAAAATTTGTCAAAAGTTGCGCCGCATATTGTGTCATCACCTATTTACTTGGAGTTGGTGATCGTCATTTAGACAATATTATGATTACGACTGAAGGTAAATTATTTCATATTGATTATGGTTTCATCTTAGGTTCTGATCCTAAACCTATTAGTCAACCTAAAATTCGAATTACTGAAGATATGATTGATGCTTTGGGGGGAAGAAATAGCATTTATTATCAGGATTTTATTAAATTATGTAACGATTTGTATCAAGCTATGAGAGGTCACCTCAAATTATTTATTCATTTTATGTCTATTTTAACCGATGGAGGTGATGAATATAAACATTTAGTTAAGGTATTAACCAGTCGATTTATACCAGGTGAAACTAAAAAAACTGCTATCGTCCAATTAGAAACCGAAATTTTTAAAAGTAGTACCCATTATAGCGCACCTGTCATCGATTTTTTTCATCGTCATAACAAAGAAAATACTTTGAAACAGGCTGGTCATCAAATTAGTAATCAGGTAGGGGCATTAAGTAAAGCCTTAAGCGGATTCTGGAGTAATAAAAAATGAAAATGTTTTTTTTTTATTTTTTATTGTTTTGGCTAAAAATTTTAATAGATTAGAAATATTTTCGTTCTTTTATTCTATAAATATTTCGTCAGATATATTATAGTCACCTTTTTACTCATGCAAATTGTCACTTGGAATGTTTTAGATCATACTGCTATTAAGTATTTAACTTTAGATACATCTGTCGAATGTCGAAAATCTTATTGCAGAAATCCAGAAAGGGATATTGATGAAGTTCGGGAAAAAAATTATCGGGATCGCTATCGTGAGATTTCTACTTATTTACAAGCTGAAGTCGCACAAGATGACGTCGAAATCATTTGTCTTCAAGAAGTACATTTCAATTTATTTGAAATTATCAAAAATAGTGGAGGACTCCTTGGTCTCGGAGGATTACCTCGCGAATATCATATGTTTCATAATAGTCAATCTAATTTACTCACTCTTATACGCAAGAAGAATTTTAATAAAGAACATATCATTGATATGAGCAGAGAAATATGCCCTATTGATATGCCTTTTGATATTAAAATTCAAGCTTATTTTTTAAAATATAAGGATGAAATGGGTGGAGTCTATGTAGTTAATACTCATCTACCAGGAAAACCAGGTGAACAAGGAAATCTATTAAGGACAAAAATGATGAATCGAATAACTAATTCACTGAAGTTATGTCATGAAAAAAAGAGAATTGGAATCCCTTTTTCCATTTTGATGGTCGGTGATTTGAATCAACCTAACGCTGTTTCCCAATTTAGTAATAGTATATGGATGATTAAAGATGATATACTTAAAATACCACAAATGGATCCTAATATCGCTACTTCATATCACCGATTCGAATTAATTGGTGATATCGGCCAAAGAGATGAACTATGGAGACAAAAAAGTTATAATGAAAGATACCAACAAATTGACTATCTTATTCACTCTTCTGATTGGATGTTAGATCGTAAAGGAGAAATTACTCCCGCTGGTGGTATGTATGGTTATGAAACTCCTTATAAAGTAAAGAGTGAGGTTGATTTATCTCTATTTCTATCCGGAAAACAAAGTAAAAAACCTACATTCATAGATAATTTTGATGTTTCTCGAGGAGGTTGGTTATCTGATCACGCCTTAATTAAATATACTTTAAGAAAACGTTTAGATTCTGATCGTTTAAGAAATAGTGCTGAAGCATTAGAGTTTAAACCGCAATATAATTAAAAATCATAATAATTTAATAAAATATATATTTATTTTTCTAATATAATTTTAATTATATATTTGATATTTCATTAAATATTATTACTTTTTTTCTCCAAAGTAATAATTAAAGATTTTTTATCATAATCATCCCAACACCCATAAATTTTATTAAATATTATTACTTTTTTTCTCCAAAGTAATAATTAAAGATTTTTTATCATAATCATCCCAACACCCATAAATTTCATTAAATATTATTACTTTTTTTCTCCAAAATAAAGATTTTTTATCATAATCATCCCAACACCCATAAATTTCATTAAATATTATTACTTTTTTTCTCCAAAGTAAATAATTAAAGATTTTTATTTTTAATCATAATTATCGCAACACCCATGAATTTCATTTATTGTACACTTTCCCGTTGGACAATTTAACACACGTACATAACTAGGACCCATTAATTCAGCCCATTTATTAACATCAGTTTGTTTGATTTTTTCTAATAGCGCTGATCTTTGAAGTTGCAATTGATTATATTCAGCAATAAATTTATCTAGTATATTTTTTCTGTTTTTAACTATTTCTTCTTCAATTCCTGATAATTCTTTTTCAAGACTCTCTTTTTTACATTGCAGAGTTTCAAAATCACCCATTTTGATTTTTTATTCTTAGAATCAATTTATTATTCTTTTTAATCAATTTTTTTATTCTTAGAATCAATTTATTTTTCTTTTTAATCAATTTTTTTATCTTAATAATACGTCTTAATTATCTATTTCTTCTTTGTTTAATTTCATATATGAACAAAGGTGAAATTTTACAGGATTTTATTAAAAATAATCAAATTGATCAAGTGATACTCTTAATCGAAAATCTAAATAACATATCTAATTCCATCACTAATTCTATTTATCAACTTTGTAAATATGGTGATATTTCTATTCTTAATTACCTTTTTTTCAATAATAAATGGAAACATCAATTTAGACAGGTTGTTATACAAGATGCCTGGCTAACCCTTGAATGGGCCTCTATTAATCACTATCAAGGATCTCAAAAAATGGCTTTAATTTATCAGGTTCTGATTGAACATATAATGGCACCCCATAAATCAGTTCAATCTTTGGTCAATACTAACTTACAATGGGGTGTTCTTAGAGAGTATGTTCACAATCATTGGAGTGTTTATACCTATCAAGAAACCCTTAAACAGATGATTGAAGATGAGTGTCAAAATGTTGGGTAAAATGACTGGTTAATTTTCGTTTGAGCTCCAAAAAGAACACTTGAGTGTCAGTATCCCAAAGATTAAAGAAGTTATCATAGCTTTCTTGTGCTTTATTATTTCTGTAAGTTCTAAGTTTTCCGGTTACATTTTCGTTATGGGTATTAGCGATAAAATTGAACATGTAGGGAAAATCTACTACTTTTTTTTCTCTATGATGAAGAAAACTATAACCTTCACCCAATTCAGGATGATCATCACCATTAAATGGTTTTTCCAACCAAAACTTTTTAGTATAAGCCATACTAGCTTCAGATATGTATTTGGTTTGAACTAAATAGGAATAATTATCTAACATATGATAAACTCCTAATTCTGTGCAACCCACACAGCCAGAGAAATTTATATTTAAATTCAGATTTGACTTCTCAGATGACTCTGATTTGCCAAATGAATGATATAGAAGTTTCACCTTTGCCCAAATTGAACCAGGGAAATAATAATCATCATCGTCCATATGTATTATTATATCTCCTCTCGCCATTTCTGCCAATCGGTTCCTTTTTTTCCACAAAGGAAGATCCTCATCTGTTTTAATTAATTGATATCTTATTCTTTCATCTGGAGGTAAGTGGACCTTTTCTGATGGATTATGGTCTAGAATTATCCATTCTAATTTATCAGATGGATAATTAAAACCATAAAAATTTCTTATTCCCATCCCTAAAGCCCATGTACGCGTCGCTGTTGGAGTTACCAAACTTACCATAGGGGGATTCTCTTCTAGATCAGAAGGTGCTTTATTAAGTTTTAAAATTAGACCCCCATCTTGAATATTAGTTTCAGCTTTCTTGAATTTAGGTTTAGGTGAATCTTTTGGCTTATATTGAGTTGGACTCCGAAGCTGTTTTAATGTTTTGGATTTTCTTTCCGAACAAGTTTTTAATGGTCTAGCCGAACTAGATGATGCTTTTAAAAGACCATCTAAACGTTTCCTTATATGTTTATGATAATGGAGTTTAGTTTTAAAAGTTTCGTGTGCTGATTGGGCAAAATTACAACGTTCTTTCTCATTTTCCAGATAATATTTACATTTCTCTAAAATTTCATGATAAGGTACCAATTTTATTAAATCTTCATAATCCCTATCCAATAGTTTGTCTTGACTTGGTTCCGATATCACAAAAGCTTTATTTGCTAGCAAATAAGTTAAACGAGAGGTTTCTAATACAGGTTCCTCATAATAATGTACATTAAGAACTATTCGACTTTGTTGGACTAATTTATCTCTCTCCCCAGCCCAAACATTATATTGTCCATAATATACTCTCAGACCCGCTTTTCTCAATTCATCTATCAAATCATCCCGGCGTTTGTTAGAACTGCCATAAAAAAGAACATCATATTTCTTTTTGGTAGAGTCGAAGTTAGTATGAGATTTTTCTAGATTTGGCATATAACCCAAAGGTACATATAAATGTTTTGGACTAAAATTATATTGTTTACAATTTTGAATATTCCTTAGACTATAATCCCATATTTCTAATGCTTGATTTAATTTTATCAAATAAGATTCCGTAAACCACGATTGCTCATTTCCTGTTTGTTCTAATTGATATGCTATATATTTAGGTGGTAGAGTTTCACTAGTAGGTTTGTTTAAACCTAAAATGATATATATGTCCTGGGGTCTAAATTTTTCCGGATTAAGATAATCAAGCAAAATATTCGATACACCCAGATCAATTAAAGCTTGGTGAAGAGATTTAGCTATTTCTATAAAAGCATTATCATTATAATACACAAAATATTGAATAAGATTTTGATTATTGTCATTCATCCTATTTTTTTATTTTTTAACTATCTACAATATATAAAAAACTAATTATTTATTATTATTTTTTTATTTCTATATATACTTTTATTATTTAATTATTTTTTTTTCAATTTTGGTTTATTATCAAATTCTTTTTTATTATAAAATTGCTAAAATATCCTATTAACCTTCTTTATTTTTTATCATATTACTTTGTTTATTTGCTTAATTACCTATAATACTAATTTTTATTAGCATAATAAATAATTCTAGAAAGATTATATAGTACCCTTATTTATAAATGTGGTTTCAATGGATTCTTTTTGGATATATTATCTTATTTTTCTTATGGATTTATTTCCTTATTGATCCTTTGGAATTAAAACTCTTGAATTCCTATTTGATTCATGGTACTTTCACTCAAGAAATAATTACTCAAGGTTTTAATATACAATGGCAACCAGGAATTTGGGGTGAAAAATTATGTGTTTTAGGAGCAAAGATATTAATCATTATTGGTTTGTTTTTTTACCCTCTCCTTTTAGTTGGTTATCTTTTCATAGCTAAAAATGGTAACCATTCTATGAGTATTTTACAAAAGTTTTGGTATCATTGGACCCACCCTATTTCTTTTCCATATTTGAATGGTGGTGGAATTTATTCTTACCTAGATTATGTAGATCGCCATAAAAAAACTTTTCCCTATGGAGGTAAACTTTTCTGGCACCAATTATTTAAAAAACATAATGTTGATTCACCCCACATATATTTTATTATTCATACTAATTATATTCAAAAATACCATAATTTACCACCCAAAGATCTTATTGTTAAACCATTGTATGGTAGTCAAGGAAAAGGTTTGGAATATTGGAAATATTCCAAAAAGTATAATAAATATTATAATGATACATTAAAATTAATTTTAAATGCCAGTCAATTAATCCATCGCCTCAAAAATTCCGGAAATCAATATATGGTTTCCGAATTTGTTAAACAAGCATCCCATTCTCCCTATCCCAATTGTCCACAAAATATCAGAATTATCACTTATCAAGATAATATCAATAATATCAAGACTTTTACAATACAATATAATGTACAGAAAAACAAAGAAATTATTAGTTCGAATTCTAATGATAAACCTGATATTTTTTTCAATATTAATCAAGATACTCTTTTTGATGGTACTAAACAACTTTTTGGTCTTAATCAAGCTATAGAAAAAGCTAAAATATTACATAGTGATCTACCCTTTTTTTCTATCGGTTGGGATATAATTTTAAGTGATCGAGGACCTATATTTTTAGAAGGAAACTTATGTCATTCGTTAGGAAATGATTATTATTCAGATGATTATTATGAAACAGTCAAATCTTTTGATGGATTATTTCGAGATTATAAAAAAAATTCTATAGATATTACCAGATTATAATTATTCATTCCCTTTTTTATTATCTATTATCCGGATTACTCGGCTTGATATTTGACGTGCCATTTCTGGATAAAGATGACCACCTGCTATATTAAGACTTCTAAGTTTACCCGTTTGCGCTAGAAAGTCTGCACATTGAATTAATATTCCTGGTGGAATTCCTTTTGATTTAGGACAGCCTGTTGATTTAAGAATTCTGAGATCCAAATGAAAATGAAGACTTTCATAATTTTTGTTTATTAGATATTCTTTAATTTCTTTATTTGAAATTGTTGTTACATCCGGATATTTTGACCAAAAATCATACAACATATCTAAATGCCATATCTCTGAACTATAAGCTATTAAAGGATCCACATAACCCATAAATACTTCTGGTGCTGAATATTCTGGATCACCCTCTACTGGAGCATGTGTCTCTCCAAAATCTAAATTAGGACCTAAGTTTAAGATCAGTTGAGAATGAGGAGGTATTGAGGTATGAGCCAACATATTAAAATATAGTTTATCAAATTGTGATTGAGTACTGAGATTAAGTAAAAAATGATAAGGTTGAGGATTCAGACAAAGAGAATGAAATTTGTTGTCTTTTTTCCACAACATTTTCTTAGGGTTTTCAAATTGATATGGCAGACCACGCATCTGTATAAAACTTTGAAATGTTTTATTGAGGATCTTTCGCGCAGTATTTCCTGTCATATGGTATTGAATTAAAAGTCGCATTATTTTTTTATTTGGACAACCAATTAATTTTTATTATATCAACTTTTTTTAATTCAATTACTTTTCTTTTTTATTCATAATATTTTTCTATACCAGCTGTACCCTTCGTCTCCTCTTGATCTAGCTCAGAAACTCTACGAATTTCTCGCTTTCTGCTTTCTGGATAATTTTTATCATATTGAATCGATTTTTCTACATCAATCACATAAATAGTAGATCCTATTATCATTTCACAATGAGCTGGATTGACAGATATGCTATTTTTTTTTGATATAGTCCTTTTTTTACAATTATCTTTAATTAATATTTCTGATTCATCACTAGATATGGAATCAAATTCTTCCTCTTCTTCGCCCAATTCTATTGTTCTTTGTTTCCACAGAAAACGACGATAAGTTTCTTCTATTTGATTTGACATTTGGCGTTCATAGTTCCACCAACCAAAATTTCTTCCTTGGTATTGCCAATAATATCTTTCTTTCGGTACTTCATTTAATTTTGATTCGGGTATTTTAACATGTGTGTCTTTATCTAGATTTACCCTACACAGGGGACAAGTTGGTTGAGAATTACCCTCTATTACTGCTTTTATACATAAAAAACAAAATGTATGTTGACATTCATAGGTCACTGGTAATACCATCCGATCTAGACAAATTGGACATTTGTTATCATCAGGTGGAAGATCTGGGTTTAAAATGGGGGTTGAATAGTTATTAGTAGTCATTTGTTTGAATTATATTACAGCTAATTAGGAAATCTTATTTAATGATTGTTATTAAATAAAATTATCAAAAACTTTTTAATTTTAAATATATTCTGCTTCATTCTTTCTTACCTTTTCCATATAAGCTTGTTCCTTCTCTGTGAGTGGAGTAAATTTTACTCTTTCCGTACGAAAACCTTGCATGGTAGGTTTGTAGATATTATAAATATTTTCTTTATTCATATATTTTAAATAATGACTCTCTTCATGTACTAATGAAGAACGATAAAGAACTCCCATATTACCAGATTCTATGTGATGTACACCATCTTCATTGGCTGGATAAATTAAGCAGTAAGTCCAACCAAGTATTGAAGAAGTTGGAGCTGATATTTTAGCTATCATAATTGGTTGCTTATTTTTTAGATCCATAGAATTGCTAGAATCTAATGTTTTTACTGTACTTAAATAACTACCCATTCGATTTTTGTAAAGCAAATCTATTTAGGAGCTTTTTATATATAATATTCGGGAAGAGAATCTTTTTATATTTTTATATTTTTTTTACAAAAATATTTACCAAGTGATTTGAGTATTTTTAATTTAAAAAATGATTTTTTTAATTTGGGATTTTTTCATAATTATTAAATAAATAAAATAACCTTGCTATCCCAAAGAATTATTTATAAATCTTTAAAATTATTCTATTTTACATTATGAATTCTAATATTTTAGATCCATTATGCACACATCAAGGCACCATTTATCAGGATTATAACTGCACTCTTAATATGACAGATTTGGGAATCAATGCCAATAAATTTTATATTATGCAAATTATTGATGGTGGTACTGGAAATTATAGTCTCTTTATTCGTTATGGTCGAATTGGTGAACATGGCAGAATATCTTATACTGAAAACGGTGATGTGGAAGTATTAGTTAATAAATTTAAAACTCAATTTAAGAGTAAGACAAAAAATGTCTGGGATAAACGAGGTAATTTTATTAAACATCCTGGAAAATATCACCTCTGTGAAATTGCTAAAAACAATTCTATTGATTCATCTCAAAAAAAAGAAGTTAAATCTGACCTCATTAAAAAATGTCATTTAGAGGACCGAGTTAAAGAATTTATCGAATTAATTAGTGATCTTAAAATGATGACTCGGACTCTGAAAAACTTAAATTTAGATATGAAGAAAATGCCTTTAGGTAAAATTAGTGACGCTCAATTAGATCGTGCTTTTGATATTTTGCAAGAAATCAAAAGTCAGATTGATAAAAATGGTAATCTTAAAAATTTAGATTTAGTTTCCGAATTTTATACTTTAATTCCCTATAGTTGTGGTAGACGTAAACCCCCTATAATTGATAATGATGACTTAATAAATAAATTTACAGAAATGATCGATGAAATTAAAAATATTGAAATTGCTCAAGATATTGTTAAAGGATCTAATGACCTACTACAGCAACAAGAACATCCATGTGATCGAATTTATAAAGAAATATGTACCGATATTAAGCCTGTCAATCGAGATTCTCGTGAATGGAAATTAATTGCTAAATATTTAGAGAATAGCCATGGATCTACCCACAATAATTGTCAAGTTGAACTAATGGATATTTATGAAATCAATCGCAATAGTGGAGATGGAGAAAGAGCTAGATATGATAATTTTTGTCAGGAGCGTGGCATCGAAAAGAAAATGTTACTATGGCATGGTACTCGAGTCAGTAATTTTATTTCTATTTTAAAAATGGGATTGATTCTTCGTCCTGATGTTTTGCCAGGAACATATATTAGTGGTAAAATGTTCGGTTATGGAATTTATGGTGCTAATTGCTTTAGTAAAAGTTTAAATTATACTGGTTGGGAAAAAGGTAAAGAAGCATGCCTCTTCTTAGCCGAGTTCGCTATTGGAAAACAAAAGAAGTTGATGAGTCATGATTATTATGTTTCAGAAAAAAGTCTACAAAAAGATGGTTTTGATTCTGTATGGGGACGGGGTGAGAATACTATAAATAATATGATTAATTTTGGATCAGGAGTTTTAATACCACAAGGTAAATTAGTCAAAGCTACTAAACACGGTGATGAATTTAAAGGTTCCGGTTATTATGGAAATAACTTTAATTTAATTTATGATGAATTTATTGTTTATAATGAGGCCCAATTATGTTTAAAATATGTTGTCAAAGTTAAGTGTTTATAAAAAAAATTGATCGGTTTATGTATAAAGTTTATTTACAAAAAAATTATTGGTTAATTTTACAAAAACTATGAATTCACATAAAGATAACTTTTCCATAAAAGATGACTTTTTGGAACAATTACGTGCCAGTGCTGAAAAAACTAATTTTAATCCGCATTGCAAATCTGTCTTATGTACATCTGACCTACAACCAGGTGTCTTTTGGTATCCATATCCAGATAATGAATTATTCATGTGTAATAAATGTAATAAATTAGCAACTGAGAAAGCAAAGGATTCAAAAGATAATTTGCTTTTTTTAAGTTGTAGTGATTGTATGTTTAAATTTAGGGTAGAATAATTAAAATCCTTTATATTTAATACAATAACTTTGTATTAAATATTTAAAAAAATGATTTATTTTATAAATTCTAATAAAATATTTGTTCTTATTTTACTTATGAATTCTTATATTCTTTCTGATTTTGGCTTTTTTTCTGGAGATTTCATTGTTTTGTCTATTCAACAATTCATTCATTCCATCGAGATTCGAAAACAAAAATATATACCCAATAATATATCTGAATTCTATGATTCTTACCTAAATCAACAGCGTTTTTTAGAAATTCGTCAAATAGATGTTGAAATTTCTGGCAATAAATTAGAATTTGTTAATGCTCATCCATTTACCCCTAGAAATTATAAAAATTGGGGAGCTTGTCTGGGACGTGCATGTTTAAGTGGTTGTTTACATTTGGTTTGGGCTGTAATGGAACATCGTAATCAAGATCATGATTGGGAAGGAGATGACATTTGGTTTCAAGGTCTACAAGGTGCATGTATTTCAGGAAATTTAGAAATTGTCAAATTAATTTTAAGTCAAATGAATGGCATAGGATCTAAAGACAAGGTATTCAATTTGATACATTTAACTCAAATTTCTAAACAACCACATATCGTAAATTTTTTAAAACAAGAAATTAATACTCTTATCGTTGCATGGGATTGGTAATTTTTAAATTTATTAACAAATATTATTTATGCCAAATATTTAGAAATATGTTAAAGACGTTTTATTTTTATATATATCGTAATTCTTCTCATTCCATTCTGAGCCCATTGGACTTTCCACCTTTGAAAAAAACATATAAATAAGCATTACCAATATCATCATTAAATAATAACCCAGTATAAAATTAAATGCTATTCTCAATAAATATCCATTTACCGATTGATTCTTAACTATATTTAATTTCGCTTCTTTATTAATCGTTTCTTCTAACAAATGTTGATTTGGATTTAATGCCATCGCTTTGATTAAGTCATCTTTTGAACACCTCATTTGTGCTAAAACCAAAGATTGAGGTGTTTCATCTTTTGCTTCTGAATATAAAGAATCGCTAGGATCTTGATAATAATTTTCTTCTGCCATTCTCTCTAAATAATCTGTGATATGATAATGACCTCCTTGATAAGCCAAAAGATAATTTTTAGATGATCGAAGATATGAATATGATGACTTACTTTCTAATATTTTTTCAACTAAAAAAAGATGCCCTTGTCGACATGCTTCTTTAATAACTAAATTTAATTGAGATGAAGAATTTGTTATAGAAATAATCTTTGCCACTAAATCATACTGTTCTGAATTGAAAGCCACAAAAATTAATGTCGAACTTTGATCAAACTCACACTTCATTATATATTTAATTACATGATAATGACCATGTAGCGTCGCTAATATACTTCCGTGAAGTTTATTCAAATTCTGATCTAATTCCATTAATATTTTTACTAAAGGAAGTAAACCTAATCGACAGAAATGATTAAATAGTAATTGATTATTTTTCTGAGTTTGGCTAGCATTTTCATTTTTTTGATATTTTATAAATTCTGATATATCTTTTGTTGATAAATTTGAACTTCTTAGATAAATTAGACACATTTCTGGTTCAGCCTCCAATAGTTGAGCTAAATATTTATAATATTGATTTTTAGAACAAGTCTTATTGACGGAATTTTTGGATACACATTTTTTTTCATATCTCATTACTCTATTTAACAAGTTTGACATCTCGTTTATTAAAATTTATTAAAATATGATATTTATTGAATGTTGACTATTTTTAACCTTTTGATTTTATTTTTATAATTTTTTTCAATTCACTAATCTATTTTTGTAAACATTATGATATAGAAAGTTTTGTAACATCATATTTGAGAATAGAAAATACCAGACAAAAAACAATTAATTTTTTTTATTAAACTAAACTAAACTAAAACTATTAATTCCTCATCATTAAAGTATTGGGTTTCCTTGTCTGCTTCTTCATGAAAAATTCCATCCCAAATAATTAAACAAAGTTTTTAAATAGTTTAAAAATGTATTGTAATTTTTTATTTATTCTGATTTTATTACATGTCGGTCCGTAACATTATTTGTTATAAATTTTAGTGATATATAAAATATAAATAATACTATATAACTTAACCCTGATATTGCACAAATGCGATTAAAAAACATTTTGGTTTCTATATATGTTAATTGATTTTGATAATATTTACTAATCAAATGATTCCAAATAATAAAAGATGGATAATTTGTAAGACATTCATATAATTCACTCCAAATATATTTAGGTATTATTTTATTTTTCTCTAAATAATTTGATATATGATTCCATGGTCCTACAAAAAATATACACAACCCATTAGTAAAATGATATTCATAGAAATTATTATCATCTGCTATAGCATCAGGATCAGTCGGAATTTTATCGTCATTATTAATTATTATATTACTTAATTGGGATCTGGAGATAATAGCTCTTACAAACAAATGTATGTTACTACACCTAAAAACCACATAAAATAAAGCGAGAATCTGATCATACCAACGATTGAAAATATAGTTATTACCACTTAATATTTCGATATATAAATATACATGAATTAGATCTTCTAAAATACTCCAAATAACAACTAACCATATTTTTGTTACAAATAACCATGTCTTATAATAATATGTATTTTTATTACAATTTAAACATCGTGTTATATATCCCCTCTTTTTTTCTTTTATTTTTATTGATTCATCAAAACAATTTGCATGATATAGTGTTTTACAAGAGTAACAAGGGGTAAATACTGAATCAGGGGTTAATATATTTTCACAAATACTACATGATAAATCATTATTTTTATAACCATAATTTTCATCTTTGGGTTTTTTCGAAAAATCCCAATAACATCCATGATTTATTACTCCTTCCTTCTTTCTCTTTTTCTTCCCAATCTTTTTTATTATTTCTAATATCTTTTTTATTAATTCTTCATATATCCCAAATATTAATGATTTATAAATTAATCCTGTAAAATAATAACTATGCTTGACCGGAATTATAGTTAAAGGCTTAAATATTTCATAATTGAGTAAAAGGTAACCTATTACATATGAAATTGTTTTATTTAAGCATAACATTGCTGATAATGACATTACAGATGAATCAATTATAGTAGCGAAATAAAAATTTTTTTTGTAATCTTCCCAATCAAATTCTAAATTATAGAAAATTGATAAAAATATATATCCGTATAAAGGACATAATACTAATAATTGTATACCACTTTCAGGTAAAAAATAATTATTTGAACCATATATTAATTTACCTATGTGATACCAATCAAATAAATGATTTATAATTCTGAGAGTCAATTGAGATTTTGTATTTTTACTAAAATTAGACTTTATTTTTGAAAGTTTTTTCTTTAAAAAACCACCCAGTTCATTTATTAATAAATCCTCTATTAACACAAAATATACCATTGCCAATATCCTCCCTAACAAAACAACTAAATTTTTATTATATTTTATTCTATCCACTATTTTAAATGGTTCCTGACAACCTGGACAATTGGATAAATTAGGGGATTTGATAGATGTATCTACACATTCAGAATGAACCCACAGATTACAATTACTGCTTCGAGTACAAGGTCGGAAAAAGGTATAAGATGGTTTTGATTCTTCAAAACATATATAACATCTTTCCAATTCTGATTCGTCCATTTTATATTATTAATATTCTATATTTTATTTCTGTTAGTTAAAATCATCAATTTTTTTATATATCAAATATTGTAGCTCTATTAATATATCCAACATTTTAATAGGAAATATAGGGGGGTTTTTAATATAAAAAAAATTGATTTTTTTTTTGCCTTTGGATTTTGTCAGAGTGTTAGTTGTCCTCCCTCGTTCCCTGCTAGCATTCTGACTTTGTATTTTAATAGGAAATATAGGGGGTTTTTAAATATAAAAAAATTGATTTTTTTTTGCCTTTGGATTTTGTCAGAGTGTTAGTTCTTCTCCCTCGTTTCCTGCTAGCATTCTGACTTTGTATTTAATAGGAAATATAGGGGATTTTTTTAACATAAAAAAAATTGATTTTTTTTTGCCTTTGGATTTTGTCAGAGTGTTAGTTGTCCTCCCTCGTTTCCTGCTAGCATTCTGACTTTGTATTTAATATGACTTTAGAGAATAAAAACCCAAAACCTCGTGGAGATAATACAAATTTGATTACTAATTTATTATTTTAATATATTAATAATAAATTTTCTCTTAATTTATACTTTCTTTTCATTTTTCATTATGTCCGCTTATTACTCTATTCCAAACCCTACTGACCCTTTTTTTAAAGGATGTGATTCAGCTCATGAAGCTTTACAAGGTCTTGTTATTTCTGTTCAAAGTGGTTTCAAAAAATGTCCTTGTGGTAAGGATGTGTTTTTGGAGCGCCGTAATGATGGCAAAATCATTCGAGTTCACGATAAATGCCGACGCAGTTGTCCAGGTGTTTCTAGTTCTACTGGCAAATTCTGTGGTTGTGGTAAACCTGTCTGGGGTAACTATGACAAATGTCGACGTAGTTGTCCAGGTGTTCTTAGTTCTACTGGCAAATTATGTGGTTGTGGTAAACCTGTCTGGGGTAACTATGACAAATGTCGACGTAGTTGTCCAGGTTATTAGAGGAAAACCAAAAAAGTTGTGGATGATATAAATTTCAGAATATAATTTTGAAATTTATTGATATAACACTTTGGAACTTCGGACTCATTTTTTTTCTATATTTGTTTCTACTTCACTTAATTTTGATAATAGTAGAAGCATCACATCTGCTGGTGATTTATTCTCATTTTCACCTTCTGGGGTCTTCTCAAGTCCTTGTGACCAAATAAAATTAAGAAGTTGGTTTAGAAGATTGAAAGGTGCTTGGGCAACCTGATTTGTTTGAGTTGCTAACTGACGAAAGAGTGGCTGATTTTGTTGATAAAATATTTCTACTTGTTCTTTTAGATTTTGAGTGATACGGTTTTGGGGAGATAAAATTTGAAGATATTGTATTGATGTTAACAGAAATTCTTTTGTTTCTTCTATTTTATCTTCTATCTTCCATTCTTCTTGTTGTTTCTTTAAAATATTTATTTGGTTCTTTATTTCTATTGCTGTTGGTGTGGGGTTCTGGTCTGGTCTCAAATATGGGTTGAAACCTTGAGGATAATTTTGACGGCCCTCTGGTCTAACCTGTTTGGTTTTCTCAAAGCTTTTGCGAACATTCTCTAACTGATGCCACAGTGCCAAATTCTTAATGGGAGTCTCATCTTCAGGCTCTTCTGATTCTGATTCTGATTCTTCTTTCTTAGGAAGAGGATGATGACGTTGGAGGTGTTTTTCTATTCCCTCTTTTAAATCATTTAACTGATAAAATTCTGCCTCTTCTAAAAGTTGTCTTTGTAGATATGGGTTTGAAAGGGGGCTTTCTGGCAATAAAGAAAGACTATAACCACGAAGATAATTTAAAATATAAATAAAAGTAGTGGGGTCGCGATCTATGAAATAATGAGTTGATGCAAAACTTCCATTTTCTAAAAGATGTTCTGTAAAATAGTTCGGAGAGCACTCATTCAAAGTAGATCTAGTAGTGGTAAATTCTTTACCACCGATATTTAATTTGATGATATTTTTGATAGAGTATTCAATTTTATTTTGTTCGGACATCAAAAATTATATAATATTATCAAGGACTAAAATTTTTTTAATTAAAAAAATTTTATTAACTTTTCCTTTCTTATATCTTAGATTAAATATTCGGCTATTCTAAAACATGTTCCCCGCGAGATCCTCTCAAATCATACAAAATCCATCAAAATATATTTCTACTTTTCTTTTGTCCATTATGATATAAAACTTATTGGGTATATCTTATGGTATCTATGATTAGTTGTAGGATTATGTATAAAAACTTGAAATCGACCGATCTAATGTATTTCAAATTATTCTTTTTTTTGTGCTAATTAACATTCTAATTCTTTGTATCTTGCATAGGTATAAAGTACTAATCTTCTACATCCTATAATTTGGTTATTTTCATCCCGAACTGCTCCCTCTGGTCCAGTATCTGGTCCAAGAATAGTATAATTCCAATATTTGTTTGAGATACTACTATTTGCCAAAAAGTTACCTACTGGCATAGAGACTAATAAATAATTTACCCCCGGATCAATTTCCACATTTTCGTCTATTCCAGACCATTGTTGGGCTGTAACTACTGGTATTTCAGATGCTAAACCACATTTAACTTTCTTTTGCGATTCGCTTATCATACGAAGTTGTTTTTTACTAGCAGGATAATTTACTAAAACGTTTCCGTTTTCATCCATTATTTTAATATCATGTGGTGTAAGATTAAGAATGCTCATTTTTGTATTTTAAATTTAATATTTTATTTAATAATATTTTTATATTGTTTTAACCTTTTGAAAATATTTCCAAGTATTTCGGTCGGTCTTGATATTTCTTTTTTACCGTCTCCCAGATTTCTCGCATATAGGTATTCTCTCCATGGAAATGATAACGAACATCATATTTCAATGTAACTTCGGGTGACCAAAAATGCATACAATCAATACCCATATAAATAAATTCTCCAGTGGTCCAAAATTTTTTCCCATTGTCCATTTCTACTTCATAATATTTTTGATATCCTATATCATCTTTCTCTTTTTTCTCTTCTTCTGTTGGAGTTTCCACATTTCCATCCATCCCGAATATATGAAACTCACGAAATCCTAATACATGCATTACTCCTACTGCTGTCATACCTGCATTAGTCGCTGTTAAAGTGACCACAGCATCTTTTGCTTCTTGATCTACAAAACCTTCCAAATCTAATTCTTCCATCGCTTCTCTTAATTCCTTTGTATAGTATACATGGTAACCATAAACATTGGCACCTTTTTCTTTCAAATATTTTGCATAAGATGAATGACCTCGAGTACCCAGGAAAAATACTGTTTCTGGATGTATTGTATCCAATAGTGAAGTACGTAAATAACCTAACGTACTCACCTTATCAATTGGACGTGTATCAATTAAACAACAAAAGTCTGGAACAATATCATTCTCTAATAAACGTTTATATGAATGCTTTACTGCCACTACCTTGGCAGTAGGATATTTAACCTTCAGTTTTTTTATTTCATTAAAATCCACACTAGGTCCAGCGGAAACAATGATAGCTCGATCAAGATGTGTTTGACAGGGTTTAATCCAGTTATGAATATTAAAAAAATTCTGTCGAAGATTTTCCTGTATTGTTTCTTTAGGAACACAATCTCGAAGGACTAAATTATTCCCATTTTTATCTTTTTGTATTTTATCTTCTTCTTTTATTTCTTCTTTTCTACTATTCTGCGGTGTTCTTGAATTCAATTCTTTTAATTCTTTCGAATCTTTCGGATATACTGGGAGCTCACTTAAACCTTCTATTCCTATTATACACATTCCTACAAATTTACCGTCATTCCACTGACCTTTTTGTAATGGTTGAGCTCTACCAAAATTTTGAAAAGATATCCTAAATTCATCTATAACTCCAGGATTTGCCATTGCGGATCTTGGTACATTTTTAACCCTAAAACATCCGAAATCCAGAGAAGACATTTTAGAAATATAAATATATAAATATATCTAGAACAGATAATTTTTCCTTTCTTATCAGAACGAAACATATTTTTTTATTAACTTATCTTATACTATTCATTATCCATGTTTAATCTTAATCCACTTACTTTACAAAAAATTGGACAAGTCCTTTTGGCTTCCTTATTCGTTTTCTCTGGTTTTCAAAGTTTATTCGCCTTTAATGGATTTAAAAGTATGATCACTGGTAAAGGTTTCCCTGTTTGGGTCGCTTTTTTGGCGTTGGCTGTTAAATTAGGTGGTGGTTTGTTCTTAACCTTGGGAATTGAAGAAGAAAATGCTTCACTTGGATTAATTATTTTTACTTTGATAGCATCAGTCTTATTTCACAATCCATTCCCACAATTAGGTGGTAATTCAGGAGAAATGACTACTTTTCTAAGGAATTTAAGTATTATTGGTGGTCTATTAATGGTATTATCTAAATATAATATTTAATAAAGACAAAATTAAATAATAACTTTGTTTAATATTCAAAGTTATTATTCAAATATAAAAAAATAACATTTTATGCATTTTATTTATTTTATTCATTTTTTAATTTTTTTATTAAATTTATTTATTCTATTTTCGATTTTTACACCTTTGACGATTTAAAACGCCGACTTATTATAAAGTTTTCATCTCAAATTGCCTAAAGTTTACCTATTGAAAGGTAGTAAAAACAACTGATCGTATCCCGGTACTCCTATAATCTAGGTGAGATACAGATTCATACTATTTTAGCCTCTATAAACTAGGAAATTTTGCTTTCGGAGCCACCTAATCAACTTCATCGGCGAAGATTGGATATAGTTTAACCATTTTCTTAATCTACTAGATTAATATATCTTTATACTTTAGATAATTCATTTTATGATTTTTATTCGGCGTTTTAAATCATCAAAAGTGTAAATAATTCCAAATAAACAAAGTCATAAATTATTAATTACAAATTTTATATAATTTTTATAAACCAAAGTTTAATTATTTTGTTGCTATATACTAATCTTTTATAATTTATACATTGTGTACACTTTCACACCATTACAATTATACCAAGAACCAGTTCCATCGTCATGAAATACATATGACATCCCTCTATTTTTAAATACATTTGGAGATGTTTCCTCATAATCCGAAAAATGAGACTTCTTTGGGATTATATTTCTTACTTTCAACTTTTTACTTCCATCTATAAATATTATTTCGTTCACAAGCTTTCTAACACCATTTTTGTCATGAAGTTCCCACAATCCTCCTACCTTTCTTTTATTCTCTTCATTCAATAAGGCCACTCGGGTATCTATTAATTGTTTATCTTTGTCAAATGATTTAGCTTGAGTATCATATAATTGTTGTTGCATATCCTTGGATTGAGATTTGTATATTTCTAGTTCTTCGGTCAACGAGATTATTTTTGTATCCTTGTCTAGTAATTGATAATACAATCTATCTGAACACTTCAATTGAAATTCCAATTGCTTCTTTGTTTCATCCAATTGACATATTATTTCATCCAATCTGTACTTTGTTGCGTTATATTCACTTAAATCTATCATTTCTAAATTTAATTGGGTTAATTTGGTTGCCAAATAGTCGTCCATTATTGGCATCGCTTTTACATATTCACAATTCTCTTGATGAGATACTTTTTGATTAAATTTACCACTCCATGAACACCCATAATCGGTAGCTTTACAAGTAACTATTCTATTTATACATATGTTTTTATGTACCTCCATTTCATTAGCTAAAATAAATTTTCCACAATCCGCAGGACACTTCTTTCGACATTCATGTCCGATGGTTTCTTTTCGAGTCATAATAATTTCACATCCCATACATTTCACTTTTATTTCATACAAAATATTCATTATATATCCAATTGTAATCGGCCATACTGTCCCTACATTGAGAGGATCGCGACATAAAGGACATATCGCACAAGGTTCCAAACAATCTTTGCAAAACATTTGGTTACAGGATTTATGTTCCATCGGAATCCATAATACTTCTAAACAGATTGAACATGTTAAATCAGCAGGGATTTTTTGATTCTCCAATATACAGAATTCCATCCCAGATTTGAAAGGGTAGTTATTAATTCTTTAAATTGTTATTGATTTTAGATCAATTTTTTTGTTTTGATATATGACTTTCTAAAATATCCAGATGAAAATTATTTAGATCATTTACATACTATAATCTTATGACATTCTGTTTATTTTATTACTATTGGCCGGATCTCGGAAATTTTAGAGGTATATGGCGTCTTATGAATACAATTCGGTGACGATTTCAATGTATTTCTAGACCATAAATTATGACATTTTTAAACGCACTTGTGTTAGGGTATTCATTAACTTACCATAGGGTCTTATGATTATCCTTTAATATTATTTCTAGAGCAAAAATTATGACATTTTTAAACGCACTTGTTTCAGGAACTTCATTAATTTTCCTGAGGGTCTTATGATTATCCTATAAAATTATTTCTTGAGCAAAAATTATGACATTTTTAAACGCACTTGTTTCAGGAACTTCATTAATTTTCCTGAGGGTCTTATGATTATCCTATAAAATTATTTCTAGAGCAAAAATTATGACATTTTTAAACGCACATGTGTTACGGAATTCATTAACTTACCATCGGGTCTTATGATTATCCTATTAAAATTAAGCATTTTAATCATCATTATAACTTTGGAGTTCAAAGTTATAATACATTCATTTTCTATTTTATACTTTTTTTTCTATTTTATTATTTATTTATTATTTATTATTTATTATTATTATTTATTAATTATTAATTATTAATTATTTATTATTTATTATTTATATCTTATAATAACTTTGAATGTAACAAAGTAATAATTTTTATTTTTTAATTATTTATTTTATTTAATATATATTTATTATTTTATTTTTTTATTATTTTATCTTTTTATTTAATATTTTATTATTTTATTTTACTTTGAATAAAACAAAGTAATTATTATTTATATTTTTAAATTATTATAACTTGAAAAAAACAAAGTTATAATAAATAACAAAATATATTTTCTTTTTATTCGTTTAAAATAAAATATTCGTGAATTAATTAAATATATTTTGATCTTTAATCTTTCTAGTATTAGTTAAAAAGTTTTGAGTCAGATGAATTCTACTTCTACTACTAATATTTTTTACAATAATATTTCTTTCATTGTTATTATTTTCACGGCACCTTTATTATGGTGTTTAGTAACTTTTTTTTTTTATTGTTGTAGATTCTGTTATGAATTTTTTCATTATTCACCTTATTTTCATGATGATTCTGAATCTTATTCTGAATCAGAGGATGTAAATATTGATGATATACTTGTTTTACAACAAATGGTTTCTGAAAGACACCATAGAAATTTACAGGATAGAGTTAATAGAGAGGTTAATTTAAGTAAACTTGAAGCTGGAGAATTAATTACTTGCTCTAATAGTAAAAGTGATGAAGAGGTAATCTCTAGTAGTACAGAAAAGTCAGATGAGTCTACATGTGTAATATGTTTAAGCAAAATTCGAGGAGATCAAGGAGAAAGAAATGCTATTAAAATTCAATGTGGTCATATATTTCATTATCAATGTTTAAAAAATTGGCAAAAAACCCTTCATAATACTTGTCCAATTTGCCGGTTGCCAATTAATAGTTAAATTGTTAATAGATATCGATAACTTTGGCCAAAAATAGTATAGTTAGTGTCAGTTTGAAATAAATCTGTTATTGAATTTAGACCTCTTGCAATTTGAATTTTGGTCGGACCTACTCGCATTTCTCCTATTATCTCATTTGTTGATGTTTCAATCACGATTGGTTGACTGTAACTAATTGAGGGTCTAATTTCTACTGGAAGGAATGCCTCTATAAAAAATGGGTTGGGATTAATATTTTGGGTGAAAGAAAAATTTGGGAGATTTAGAATTATTTCATTTGGACCATTAAATTCATAACTACCTGGCATTGAACTTGGTATTAAAGTCACTCCAGTATTCGTTTGCCAATTTAGTTCTAATATTTCTCTGGTTGGTATCGGTTCTATAAAACTTTCACCCTGTATTCCTCTCACACCTTCTGCTCCTTTCCCACCCTGTACACCTTGAGGTCCTTGATTCCCTTCAATCATTGACGTTGGACCTGTTGATCCTGCTGGTGTTGCTGGATTAGGTGGCCCTAATGGTCCTTTGGGGCCTTGTGGACCTGGATTATTGAGAATTTCTGGAGGTGCGTCCGGACCACTTGGACCTTGCGGGGCTTGAGGAATAATAAACGCTTGAGGTCCTTGACTACCCACCGCACCCTCTGGTGCATTTGGATATACTAAAGGACCAGATGGACCTAATGTGCCTTGGGGGCCGATTTCACCAATAAAACCAGAAACGAGAGGGATACCAGGGAAAAGTGTGTCTTGAGGAATAATTTGAAGTGATTGAAGATTAAACTGAAAAATTTTCTGACAACAATCCGCTTGTGGATCCGTTTGAAAATAAATTACTGTCGTATCATCTATTGCTTTAAAACATAATTGATAAGTCTGGTAATTTTGAGATGTTTGCACTGTAAAATAACTTGGTTCATGAAGACGAAATTGTGAAAGGCAAGTATTCTCAATTGACACCAATACTGAATCTCCTATACATAATTTTCCACTTGTACAGATTAAGTATCTTTCTCCTGGTACTGTTGCTAAACTGATTTTGATACCACCCAATTCCTCAGAATGTTGATGGGTAAATTTAAGAATATTTGTGGAAATATCATAAGTAATTTGGGTGGTCTGAGAGATGGGTTGAATAAAATTTAGGTGATCTGGATTAGTCAGATCAAACTTTTGATTACCAGTACTCTTAAAATCAAAAATTGGTTGCATCATATATTATTTTAATTATTTTTTATGTGATCTAATATATTTTTGGATGGAAAAATTATTATCGTCTTATAGTATATATTATCTTAGATTAAAGTAAAAAAAATGTCTACTGTTGATCCCGATATCAAAGTTTTTATGGGCGGAGCTACTCAAGGCTTCTCATTTAAAAAATTCTTATTAAATTTTGCCCTAATCATCGTTTTTACTTTTATTTATGGTTTTTGGATAGATGCCCAAGAAGGACAAAATATTGCTGATAAATTTGCTCATGGTTTATATCTTGCTACTGTTGGATGGTTTGGAGCTGTCAAACCCACCTCTTTGGAAGGTAAGTTAATGCATGCTTTACATGGTTTTCTATTTATAATATTTAATTTTTGCTTAAATTAATCAAGGGCAAAAAATATAAAAATATTTTGATCTTATGAAGATTAAAATATATATAAATATTTTGATTTTTTTTATTCTTTGTTAAAAATTATCATTATTGTCTTGATAATTTTTTTTTCTATTTATATGAATTCTATAAAATTCCCTACTGAATTACCTATTCTTCAATTGGATCAAGAATATTTAGATGCCATGCGAGAATTCCAATCTCAACAAGTTATCGGCGACGATCCTACTGATGAATTACTTGAAATTTATCAAAAAAGGGTTTTAATTGATTTCAGTTATTTAAAGGCGGAAAAATGGTATAGTCCTGAACATCAAAATGAGCTTAAAAAACGGCAAGCATCAGGTGAGATCGGTAAAGAAATTCCCAAAAATGTTATCAACCAGAATTTTGTTAAACTTATGGCACTCTTTAATTCTATTATGATTGTTGGAAGTGATGGTGATTTTGACGAGTATAGTTGTATTGAAGATAAGATTAAAAAGGTTTATCAGAAATTAATTGACTTGGTTAATTTTGTCAAACAATTTACCGACGTTAAATATCAAATTGAGGATGTTTGTATTTATGAACCCTTGATGGATGTACGTTTTTGTCAAAATTTAACCCAATATTTCAATTATTTGTTAACTTTTAAATACATGAAATTGGTAAACTCATAGACTTCTTCTTATACTTGGAACCAAATTTTGGGGTTAGATTAAGTATTGGTTTTCCTGAACTATTTTTCGACTTTCTTTTGTTATTCGGTACTTTGATACTGGTAATCTTTTGCTTTGATTCGTTAATAGGTGGAGGAAGATGATTAAGAATTCGGTCGATAGCGGCGATTAACATTTTATTAGAATGTTTTTTTATTTGCTCTATTTCACTCAAATCTTGCAAATTTAACCAATTTGCTTTCATTACTTCTCTCTTATCTTTTGGTTTCGCTTTCGGACGATGAGCTTGTACCTTTAGTAAATAAATTACTGCTTTATTTATTGACCAGTGCTGTGGTTTGTCTTCATTTGGTTTTAATTTTAAACCTGATTCCTCCCATATTTCTCTTAATGCTCCTTCTAAATGACTCTCTTCTGGATCAAGAGCACCTTTAGGGAGAGACCATTTACGACTTTCCCGTCCGAAAACGATTAAAAGATTATTTTTTGAATCTAGAACTATCCCTCCTACACGTACTTTACGTGTTTGAGTTACTGTCTTTTTTGGCATTGATTTGTTGATCATTTAAAGTAATTTATAATTATTATTGTTCGTTTCTAATTATAAATAATAAAATATTTTTAAACCTGGTACAAGATTTGGTTGGACAATCTATCCCTAAATTAATCTATTCACTATTTTTTTCTTTTCAAAATATATAAAATAATATATCTTTTTAGATGTTGTTTGATTTCAAATCATTTATTAAATATTTAATTCAGGGATTCGCTGTCGCACTCGCTATTTACTTTATTCTTCGGGACCGAATCCAAACTCAGGAAATTCTTACCATCGCTTTAGTTGCCACCGCTTCTTATGCCCTTCTTGATACTTTTGCCCCACTTGCTGGACTTGGTGCTCGCTTAGGTACTGGTATTGGTCTGGGTATGAGTCTTATTCCAGAAGGTTTCGAAGAAGAAGAAGAAGCTTAAACTATTATAATTTCTTATTATATATTCCTTTTATATGAATTATAGTTATGGTCTTCCCGGTTGGCTCATCTGGAGTTTACATATCATCATCGGTTTTTCCCTCCTCTATTTAGGTCGTATCATTACTAATGGTGAACCATTGCCTACCTATATAGGTCTTGCTTTTGTGGCATTAGGAGCTATTCAAGTAGCTTATCATTCTCATTTATGGTACCTAAATCGTAAATAAAAGTGTGTTTTGAAATATAAAATATTATTAAATTAATATTTTATATGTCTAAATCATTAGTTGTTAAATTTAAAAAAGGTAATTCCACCTTTGAAGTACTCACCAAAGTTGGATCTATGGAACCTTATCGAGCAGGTGAGTTAAATATTGATCAGGTTTTAGAAGTAGAGGAAATATTTAAGAATGCTAGTAAATTCGATAAAATTAAATCTAGTCTCTTAAAAAAAACATTCGGTACCGACAATAAAAGAGAATGTATTCTTACCATCCTTAATGAAGGTACTTACCCCCTTTCTAAAAAAGAATTACAACAAAAAGTTCAAACACGACGAGGAGAAATCCTCAATTATCTCCATAAATATTATCATGAACCATTAAAAGATGGCACTAGTCGACCACATCCTTTAACTAGATTAGATGGTGTTTTACAAGATATGAAAATTAATATTGATCCCCATATGAGTGTTAACCAACAAATCAAGTCTATTATTAAACCTTTACCTGAGTATTTACCAGTCAAACCAATGAATCCTCCTCATTTGGAAAAAATTCAACATGAACCCAATAATAATTCTGTTGAGGAAAAAGGATATAATAAAAGAAAAAAGAAAGGTGGTAAGAAAAAATAAATATTAAATTATTTAATATACTATTTTTTAATATGTCTTTGGTCCATTTATGTGGAGGATGTTATCGAGAGTGGAAATGTTGGTCTGCTGGTGATATCGTTGGTATAATCATACGTGATGCTAAATATAAAAATGAAAAATGTTTTAAGTGTTCTCATAGCTCTACACTTGCTCTTCAGTTCAACGATTATTTAGATTCCTTTTACTATTGGGGATATGATATGTTGCCTCCTAGAAAAGGACACTCATTTTTGTGTACTTGTGGAAGACATAATAAAAAACTTAAATGATATAAAAATATTTGTCTTTGTATCTTTTTTGAAATTTTTATTTTAATTATCTAAAAAAATAAGCAAAGTGAAATATTTTTATATCATTTAAGTTAAATATATTATTTATGCTTCGTTTAGAAATATACAAAAATTCGGAAATACAAAGTAATCTTAATAAAATAATAAAATAATTTTATAATAAAATAATAAAATAATAAATAATTACTTTGTTTTTATTCAAAGTCATTATAATAAAAAAATAAAAATATAAATAATAAATAATAAATAATAAATAATAAATAATAAATAATAAATAATAAATAATAAATAATAAATAATAAATAATAAATAATAA
>Ga0209943_1000318_pt1 | contig 33069 bp, 28 predicted proteins | sample SalPonR1_B_D2_MG_FD_185698 | JGI IMG/M metagenome (GOLD analysis project Ga0209943, IMG submission 185698) | Salt pond soil microbial communities from South San Francisco under conditions of wetland restoration - Salt Pond MetaG R1_B_D2_MG... ... | reverse complement strand
AAAAGCCGATCGGGCTTATTCAAAGTACAATTTAGACCAGCGAAACAATAAGGATGAGTTGATGAAAGCCCGAGATCTTATTCTTGATGCGTTAAAGGATGAGGAAATCTCAAATGAAGGTAGGGCGTGGGTTGTCAAAGGTCAGGTATATACCAGTTTAGCTAATGAAGACATGAAAATGTTAATGGCCAATCCCGAAACAGAACCTTCCTATCCCGATGCTCCGTTTACAGCTTATGAAGCATTTTTTGAGGCTCTAAATGTCGCTGAAAAAAGTCGATATGAGCGAGAAGCATTGGAGGGGCTCGGTAATTTAACACCTATATTTAGTAATGTAGGAAATGGATATCTGCAGCAGCAGGCATATGATAAAGCCTACGAGCCTTTAAGTGCACTTCTTCACATTCACGAAACATTTGTTGAAGAGGGCGAAAATCCCATTTACCAAAGTGAAGAAGACTATAATCAGCAACGATTTGTGGTAGCTATTTGTGCTATACAGGCAGGTGATCGACCTACAGCTAAAGGCTTGCTCATGGAGCTCTATGAAGAGGAGTATCCGGATGCCGCTGTTTATTCCAGTCTATTTGACTTACTCATGAATGAGGATAATGAAGAGAAGGCCCTGGAAGTGTTGGATAAGGGAAAAGAATTATTCCCTGATGACAATACCATTCTGTTTGCACGTATTAATTATTACATTCAGAATGATGAGCTCGAATTATTAGAGCAGAGCTTGATGCAGGCAGTAGAGGCGGAGCCTGAAAATGCGTCTGTTCATAGCGCTCTAGCAAATGTATACATGAAAATATACAATCGAATGGTTGAAGCAGAAGAGTACGATAAAGAAGAAGCCAATCGCTATCGTAACCTTTCGATTGAATACTACGATAAGGCTATTGAACTAGACCCTAACGATTTTGAACCGTATTACAGCGTAGGTTCAATCTATTTTAATGAAGCTGCTGTTATCACGCAGAAAATGAGTGAGTTAGGGATGGGCAAAGAAGACCAGAAAATGTATGATAGTTTGAAAGTGGAATCGGAAAAACTATTTGAAAAGGCATTGCCGTATTTTAAGAAGGCGGAAAGTTTAGAGCCAAATGATAGGAATAGTTTGTTAGCTCTTCGAGAAATTTTTGCTCGTATGAATGAATACGAAAAAGCTCAAGAACTCAAGGTTCGCATGGAACGAATCCAAAATGGCGAAACTTTAGAAGAGTCCTATTTCAAGGAATAATAGCATTGTTAAAATGTTTTTATGAAAAGGTCGTCTATGTACGGCCTTTTTTTATATCAAAAAATTCAAATATATGAAAGATCGATATTCCGAGCCCCAAGCGCTAAATGATGTGGCGGAATTTCATAGAACCTTCAATCTGCCTATTGAGGGAAAACCCGTCATTCCGGCTGAAGAGCGCTGCGCATTGCGTGTCAATTTACTGCAGGAAGAGTTAAACGAATTCAAGGAAGCTATAGCTGATAAAGACCTTACTGAGGTTGCAGATGCATTAGCTGATTTACAATACGTTTTGTCAGGTGCCATCTTGGAATTCGGTTTAGCTGAATCATTCAAGAATGTTTTCGATGAAGTCCAGCGATCAAACCTGAGTAAGGCTTGCGGCTCAGAAAGTGAAGCGGTAGCAACGCAGGAAGCTTATCAGCGAAAAGATGGTACGGAATCATACATAGAAAAGGTGAACGGTAAGTTTGTGGTCTATCGCAAAGGAGATCATAAGGTTTTGAAATCCACACGTTATTCTCCAGCAGATATACCAGCTCAGCTGAAAGAGAATAAATAAACCGAATCAGTAAATCTATATGTGAATCTTTAGACCCTGTCTTTGCCTATAATTTATATTATGTTAAATTATTAGGAATGGCATCTTTTGGATGGATTCTTTTTTGTCTTCTACTGCTTATCCCTGGAGTTTTCTGAAATGATTGGTGATTTTGTGGCCCCTCTTGGAAAATATACTATGACTGAAAGGTACACTTCCTAACTCCAAGCGGAAATTACCTTAAAATCCTGGAAAGTTGCCATTTGAGAAAGCATCTGTGGGCAATGGGTTATATTCTTCATCATTTATATTAAAGACCTTGTCGTCTATTGTAGTCGCTATTTCGGCAGCCAAGATCCTTACGGGGATAGATCCGATAATGCTCTTTGTTGTAATCATTTGTTCAAGTATTGTTCCCTTTATACCCAACAAGTCTTCAGTATCAAAAAGTGCTTGTTCTGATTGTATCATCCCTGTATTTATTTTTCCATCGAAAAAGAATTCTTCTGTAATGTAGGCTACTGAATTCATTTCTTTGCCATCTACCTCCATACTGGAAACTACTTTATAGGCATCGTATCCAGCAATATCCTTCCTTTCGTTCTCAAATATTTCCACATCAGTAATTACTACATTATCCGCGTTGGAACTTAAACTGGCATTTTTAGTTTTGTATTTATTTCCCATCATTTCCAAATAAACCAAGGTGTCCTGATTCTCAGGATCGTAGAGGACCTTAAAATTCATCCCCCCTCCCATCATGTTGGATTCCACCAGGGTTTTTCCTTTCTTAAAGTAGACGTTCATTTCAAATTCAGAAAACATGTCAATAGCTCCCTTCTTATTGGACAAGCTATCATTCTCCGCATTTCCTAAAGATAACTCATAGCGTATCATGCCTTCTTTTAATTCGTTGCTGTCCGAACAGCTAATAAACAGTAAACCCAAGCTCAATACTATAAATAAGGCAATTGGTTTCATTGATATATATTTTGTTCTTCTAATATACAAAAAAAACAATGTGTTACTTAGATAACACAGGCCACTATCATAAAAAAAAGGCAAATCCAGAGTTTTCTGAAATTGCCTTTTGAATTTATTCAATGAGGTGATGAGACTTAACTTAGAATCCCATTCCACCCATATTTTGCAAGTCCTCTGGGTCCATCTCTTCGTACTCAGAAGCATCAATATCAAATACAGAATCATCTATTTCCATCAGGACTTCCTGAGCCGTAAATGTCATGCTTATTTCGGGTTGTGAAACGGTAAATTCTAAAGGCATGCCGCGCAGTTGCTTAGAACCCGGGGCATTTCGAATCATTTCACCATCAAATTCAAATGCATCCGTAATATAAGTTTCCAGTGTTACCTGTTGACCGTCTGTATTTGTTTTCATTACCGCGCGATATGTATCATATCCTGCGATTTCTTTTCTATCATCCTCAAAGTACTCGATATCAACATCTACATCCTCAGCTTCATTCTCATCTGTAGGCATTTGAACTTTAATTTTTCGCCCCATCATATCCATAAGCATGAGCATACTGTTATTTTCCTTATCCATGATCATTTTTTGTTGCATCATGCCATTCATCATATTCATGCTTGTTAGCTGCTGATCGCCTTTAACGTAAATCGTCATGGTTGACCCTTTCATCATTTCAAGTTGGCCAGCAACTTGTGGGTTGTCGCTTGAAAGATCAGTAATTTCGAATTGCACCGAACCTTCAGAGAATGTTTTTTGGCTCCAGCCGGTCGTGGCTATAAGGCAAAATATGAAAATTCCTATTAAATTAATCTTATTCATTTTTGGGTATTTTATTGTTTGATTCAAAAATACAAAACTACATGATACCGCGCTAAATTATTCTACAAAAGCTCATTACTGATCGATCAAGGTATTTTAGGCCACTCCCCCATATACTTTGTGTAGAGTTGTGCGGTATTTAAAGCATCCCAGTATGCTCGATGATTTTCCCCTTCAGACTCTATTTGATTTGCCTTGAGGGCCTTTGCCAGGCCAACGGGGCGTATTAGACTCTTGAGTTCTTGATAAGCCTTTTTAAGGTTGAGTTGTGGACGCATCCATGAAATATCATAATTGCACAGCTGGGCATCATTGTCCAGAAAGAATGCATCTCTTTTTCCCCAGGCGATAAAAGCCCACTCCTCACCAGCTGGCAACCAATCGTAAAAAGAATCTGCAACCTCAGCAAAACTCGGAGCATTCAAAACATCACGTGAGTCAATACCAGTTAGACGTTGACAATAACGAGATAAGTACGGAGCGAGTTGAGGGCGGACTAAGGACTCAAAATGGGCTGTAAAATCTCCATACTCATCAACACAAACTGCACCCCATTCGATAATTTCTTGTTGATCGGCAAAAGGTTGCCCATCCCAACATGTAGCTTCTAAGTCGTAAATAATGCGTTTCATATGAGTTCGGAATTTCAAATGGAAGGAAAACTGCCATGTTTCATTCACTCAATTCAAAACCGTAAATATCCAAACGGTTATGATAATAATACAGTAGTTTAAAATCATCGCTATATATATAATCCTTCTTTAGGAACAAAGGTTTATCCGCATGGTAACTACCTAACATTCGAAATCCTTCCCGGGCAATACTCTCGAGTTCGTTAGAGAACTCTTCCTGAACTTGAATCTTTCCGTTCTTAGCTAAATCAATAACCTGATCATACACTTCTTTGAAACTCATCATAAATCTTGACCACGGCACTTTAAAGTCATCTGTAGGTGCACGAAAAATGGAAAACAAGTCGAGGTTGGCATTCATTTGGCGCAGGAGGCGAAATCCGACAAAAGAAACTAATTCGCTACTCAATACTACTTTACTTTGTTTGTAACTCTCAGTTATTTTTTCACCCAAAAACTGTGTGTAAATAAATTCGCGTTGTTCATCGTTTACGATTTCGCCATCTCTCATAAAGTATTCCTTTATGTCGAGGCGATTTCCGTTTTTATCAAGAGATTCCCCTGCCATATTCACTTCATTTCCAAAAACATCTGTGGGTTGACCAAAACTCGTTAATATTTCAGAATCTGTAGCAAACAATTTATAGATAAATGAAACTTTATTGCTCCAACTATTGGAATTGTCTGTTCCCCTTATATACTTTTCTTTACCCTTTCTTCGCAGGTGTTCGTCAATAAGATATTTGGCCTCAAGCACAAAATGGTAGTTCAGTACAACTGGAACAATAAAAACTTTTTGATCTGAACCCTTCTCGAGTAGATTGCGTTGGGCGTCCAGGCAGGTACTTAGTAACCCCAATTTCAAACGCTGCTCAAGGTGGCCAGATCTGGAACGGGTCCCTCCAGGAAAAAAAATCGTATTTACCCCCTTTTGTATACTTAAGCTCGACATGGTTTTGAGCGTTTGCATATATATGGCATTTTTCTTCCTCCGATCCAATCGATATGCACCAAGCCTATTCATAAAATAAGCGGCAATTTCAGCATTATACAGATTGAGTCCAGCACCATAGTGGAATGCCGGCAAGCCCACCATGAAATCTAAAACATAACCGATCAATATACTGTCTAAATTGCTAAAGTGCGTAGGAACTAATACCACAACGCCTTTATCAAAAAGAGCACGAGTGTGTTTAATATGTCCCGAAATAGGTAAACTCTCCCTCAATCGGTGTTTCGTTCCAAAAATACGGGGTATACCTTTTGATGCTGCGGTGTTCAACAAACGTCCAAAGAAAAAGGTTAAAAACTTTCGAGCAAATAAAAAGGTCTTAATGTTAAAGTTTCCGGCTATTTCTTCCGAATATCGATTAGTAATTCGAAGTATTAACTCATTGAATACTTGCCTTTTATGTTCATCTTCTTCAAGCTTTTCAGTAGCTTCTAGATCTTGAGTGATACGCTTCCAAAATGCCTTTTCATTGGGTGGATCGACCTTCCAGGATTTTCGATTCATTCGCAATCGTTCCTGATAGATCGTGCGCTCAATAACTGCTTTTATATCATCTGTAGAATTCGAAGAAAAGCTGTTAGCACTTACATCATCAATTTCTGCAATGAACGAATCCCTTTTTTCATATAACTTATTCAGGGGCCAATCTGAAATATCTTCAATAATGTGCTCCTGTTTTGCCAATTTCTTTATGTGCGGCCAATCCTTCAACATCATTTAAGTCAAACTTTCATTCAGTTCAGCGATGAAATCCAATATTTCATCAATTCCTTCTCCTTTCAGTGAAGAAGTGGTTTTCATATCGGGCAGTGTTTCCCAATCAGATTGCAACTCTTTTTCAAATGCTTTTCTTGTTTTCGCATGATCTTTATTCTTCACCTTATCCCATTTCGTAAAAAGGATAACAAATGGAATATGCTTTTTTCCAAGTCGACTAATAAATTCGAGATCCACTTTCTGAGGAGGTATTCGACCATCGACTAAAACAAATGCTGTTACTAAATTTGTACGGAAACTCAAATAATTTATTATCATTTGATCCCACAGCTCCCTTTGCTTTTGAGAAACTTTTGCATACCCATAACCCGGCAAATCTACCAATCGCCATTGATCATCTATTTCAAATACATTTATGGTTTGAGTTTTTCCTGGACTTTTACTCACACGAGCTAAGGATTTTCGACCTGTGATCGCATTAATTAATGAAGACTTCCCCACATTCGAGCGTCCAATAAATGCATATTCCGGCTTATTTGGCTTTGGACATTGCTCGAGTTTGGTGAAACTCCCCAAAAACTCAATAGAAGAAATATTCATTTTGGTCTAATTTATCGGGTCCTTGCTACAAGGATACGGAAGATTACGTAGAATTTAAGTCGATTTTTCATAATTTAGCATTTATTTTGCGTTTACTACTGACAACGGGAAACTAATCCTAAAATTGATGCGTTAAGATAACATATGAAATATATTCACATCTGTATTGTTTTGACTTTATTAACATTCATGGCTGAAATAGCCACTGGTCAAATTAAATTTGGTATTCGTGCGGGTGTTAATACAACGGAAGTCGAGCCAAGTAGTCTTCTTGTTAAAAACCGAAATGATGTAGATGAGTTTAAACTGGATTTAGAAAATGCAAGGTACGGCTATCATTTGGGATTGTTCATACAGGCAAATTCAGAGTTTTTATTTATTCAACCTGAGGTTTGGTTTCGCTCGAGTAGTTCTGAATTTAGTGTCGAAGATGTTCAGAATGGAATGGCAAACGAGGTTTTTACAGAAAGATATCAGTATATTGACATCCCTGTTCAAGTTGGCCTTCGATTGGGACCGGTAAGGTTAGGATGTGGACCTGTCGCACATTTGTTCATAAATTCTGTTACAGAATTCATTGAAGAGACTCAAGTAGATGAATACGAAAAAAGATTTGAGGATATAACTTTGGGGTATGTAGCTGGCTTAGGAGTTGATATTTGGAATTTTCACGTGGATTTGACCTATGAGGGCAATTTTTCCAGATTTGGAAGTCACTTTAGTTTCTATGGTCGCCAGTATGCCTTTGACACCTCCCCTGCTCGACTCATCGGCACAGTGGGTATTTCATTTTAATGTACATACAACTTTTTCCTTCTGATTTTATTCTTATTTTCGAAGGACCAAACATCCCGAGAAAATGAATGCAGATGCTGTTGATTTTGAATGTATACATGGATTATCGTCTTTCGATAAACACTATGTAAGAAAGCCGGAAGACTTCGCTGCCTTCGCGCCTTCACTACCCCGCTTATCGTCCGTAGCTGAACAGCTAAAAAGAAAATCTGCCAACTACAATTATTCCCGTGAATCGCTTGCCCATGTGATTCGAGAACAGTATGAAAAAGTTGGTTGTATAGATGCTGTAACTAAAGAGCGAATAGCGGCACTAAAATCTATTCACACCTTTACAGTCATAACCGCACATCAACCGAGTCTTTTAACCGGCCCCCTCTATTTCATCCATAAGATTCTAAGTGCCATTGTTACCGCTCAGAAGATTCAGGAAGAACTACCTGAAAAGAGAATTATTCCACTCTTTATTATTGGAGGCGAAGATCATGATTTTGATGAGATGAATCATTTGCATTACAAGAATGACCGCTATGAGTGGTCTTCTGCAGAATCAGGTGGCTCCGTAGGAAGAATGTCAACCGAGGGCATTGTCAACGTACTTGATGAATTAGAACCATCCCTTTCGCAGACTTTTTATGGCACCGAAATTTTAAGTCTACTGCGCTCATCATTTAAGGGAGAACGGTCCGTTGGGGAAGCAATGCAGTATTTTCTGATAAAATTATTCCATGATGAACCTCTTATCGTAGTTCAAATGGATGATATCGCGTTTAAAAAGGCGTTTATACCTCAAATCATAAATGAAGTTTTACATGAGCGATCCAGGGAGCCTGTAGAAAAAACCCAGGCGGAACTAAAAAACCTGGGCTATGGAGAACAGGCACTTGCTCGTGATATCAACTTTTTTTATTTACATGACGGACAGCGTCGCAGAATTGTCTTGGCAGATAATAATAAATATGAGGTCCTTGATTCAGATATCCAATTCTCCCGAAAAGAAATGGAACTTCATATTGAACAGTACCCCGATCGCTTTAGTCCCAATGTGATTATGCGACCCCTTTATCAGGAATATATTTTTCCAAATTTAGCGTATATCGGAGGTGGAGGAGAGTTGGCGTACTGGATGGAACGAAATCGTCAATTTGAAAACTTCAATTTAACCTTTCCTATGCTTATCCGACGTCATTCAGCGGCTATAGTTTCGGAAAAAAATTGGAGGAAAATGAAGCAGTTTTCCATTGATCTATGTCAATGGATGGGTCAAATACACGATGTAGAAAATCACTGGCTCGACCGTGACTTTTCAGACCATTTGGACCTATCAATCGCTTTTAAACAGATCCATACTGCCTTTGACGATCTCAAATCTAGAATGATTGAAATCGACGAGAGCCTATTATATGCTAATGAAGCAGCCCGAGTTGATGCATTGAAACCACTTCAGCGACTAGAGAAAAAATTGCGAAGAAGCATTAAAAAGAAAGAAAGTATAAAAAAGCGACAGCTTCGAGAGATATATGCTGATTTATTTCCTCAGGGTAATCTCCAGGAAAGATATTCAAATTTCCTGCAGTTTTATGAAAGCCGGGGACCGCAACTTTTCGAAGATCTAAAAGAAGCTTTTAAGCCCTTTAAACCAGAAATGGTCATTATTACCTGTCCGTAAATAGTACACCTTGGATACAGAAAACTTACTTAGTTTCAGATTTCTCCAATTCTCTAATGGGAAATAAATAAACGAGGTCATCAATTCTCTCCTTAAGATCTCTGCGATGAACGATAAAATCTAAAAACCCGTGTTCCAGTAGAAACTCAGAGCGCTGAAAACCTTCGGGTAAGTCCTTTTTTATGGTTTCTTTGATCACCCTGGGGCCGGCAAAGCCGATCAATGCTTTCGGTTCTGCGAAGTTAACATCGCCTAACATGGCAAATGAAGCCGTAACGCCTCCTGTAGTTGGATCTGTTAAAAAAGAAAAGTAGGGAATTCCCGCCTTAGCTAATTGACTGAGCTTTGCTGCCGTTTTTCCCATTTGCATCAGACTAAACGCACTTTCCATCATTCGGGCTCCCCCTGATTTAGAAATGATCATCAGGTGAACTCGGTTTTTAATACAGTAATCAATAGATCGGGCAATTTTCTCACCCACAACAGATCCCATTGACCCCCCAATGAAAGAAAAATCCATCGCGGCTATGACTAAAGGCCTTCGATTAACCTTACCTTCTGCAACTGTCATGGCATCATCCAATTGTGTTTTTAGTCTGGCCTTATCTAAGCGATCTGAATATGACTTCAAGTCTGTGAAATCTAAAAAATCATAGGATTCGATATCATCCATCATGATTTTGTAGGTGCCATCAAAAATCAATTCAAAATAGTCATATGATCCGATTCGCGTGTGATGGTCACAACTTGGACATATGAAGAAGTTTTCCTTCATCTCCTTCATCGTCGCTAACTCACCGCAAGACCGACACTTATGCCAAAGACCGTCTGGTGTCTCTTTTTTAAACTTCGTGGCCGTTTGAATACCATCTTTAAGGCGTTTGAACCATCCCATGATTTCAGCTTTTGCTTTTTGTATAACAAATGTAGTAAAATATATGTGTTATCGAGATATTCATCGATTGTAGCTGTAGCTTTGAGCTGCTCTTACAAATGCTTTTACTCCGTCTAAAGGGGTATCCGGATACACTCCATGTCCTAAATTAACTATATGATGGCCGCCAAATGCTTCTATCATTGAGCGGGTCTCTTTTTCTATTTGATCGATCCTTCCATATAAACTAGCCGGGTCTAAGTTTCCCTGGACAATATATTCTCCTCCCAGGGTTTGCCTCACAACGGACGGTCTCATATTCCAATCAATACCGAGAGCATCACAGGGCAGGTTTTTCATTTCCTCAAGAGCGTAAAATGCACCCTTCCCAAAAAATATGGTTGGAACATCCACGCTTTCCAGTATTTGCTTGATATAAGGTAGACCAAATTTTTGATAAAGCTGAGGACTTAACAGGCCTGCCCAGGAGTCAAACAATTGAATTACTTCTGCTCCAGCGGAAACCTGAGCTTGAAAATAGGTAATAGTGGCTTTAGTAATCTTTTCTAACAAAAGATGCGCAGCTTGTTCCTCCTGAACAAGAAATCGACGGGCTTTGGAAAAAGTTTTACTCCCCTCTCCCTCTATCATATAGGCGAGAAGTGTCCACGGGGCACCCCCAAAACCAATTAGCGTTTTCCCGGGCTCCAGCCGAGAACGAACCAGTTTTAAAGCATCAGAAACATATCGCAATTGATCTGAAATATGATCTGGATGGGCTTGCAAACGCTCGATATCTTTTCTAGAAGTGATCGTCCGAGGAAAATAAGGCCCTTTACCTTTAATCATTTCGTAAGGTAGTCCCAGAGCTTCCGGAATGACTAGAATATCACTAAAGATAATGGCAGCATCAACTCCTAATTCATCTACGGGCTGTATTGTTACTTCTGCCGCCAAGTCTGGTGTTTCTACCAACTCTTTGAAGCCGGACAGTGACGATCGAAGAGCTCTGTATTGAGGAAGAATTCTGCCCGCCTGTCGCATAAGCCATACGGGTGGACGATCTGTTTTCTCGCCTTTCAGTGTTTGAAGTAAAATTTTTTTCATATTTCGAAGATAAGGAATCGCAAATATATACATGATTAAATCCGATCAATTACATTTGCATTATGTTTTATCAATTTCTTGTTCATTTTTCATGGCGATTTGCTTTCGGATTTCTCTTTTTACTGATGAATGGAGAGCCATCCGCCGCCCAATCCTTCATTAACCCTTCCTTTGAAGGTGAACCCCAGGAAGCATTTGTTCCAGTGGGCTGGACCCCTTGTTCACCACAAACTACACCCGATATATTCCCGGGCGTATGGGGTGTCAACATGGATCCTGCAGAGGGAGATACATATTTGGGTTTGATTACACGTGCGGATGGATCCAATGAAAGCATCGGACAGAGAATCCCGATTACACTGGAAAAAGATCGATGCTATACTTTTTCCTTTTTCCTTAATGCATCGGATACCTATGCGGGATTTAATCAAGCTATTCAATGTCGCCTATGGTTGGGATCTTCTTCTTGCCAACGGGAACAATTAATTTTTGAATCAGAACCCATTTCATCGCCTTACTGGAAAAAGCGGAGTATTCGGTTTTACCCGGATAAAAAACATAAGTTCCTAATCATCGAAGCTGGATTTCCAACCTCTGATCAAAAGGCCCGGGGAAATATTTTATTAGATGGTTTGTCTCAAATTTTACCCTGCGATCGAACCTAAGGCGATTTACCCAATCAAAAAAATGAAATTTAATACCGGGTAGTACCCTTATTGAAAAAGTCTTCTACAAGAATAGATAGCACCGGAAAATTCATCGAATTTTTCGTAGATGGAAATTACGTAAAAGGTCAATCTCACTTCGGACTAAGAGTCTGATTTTAATGATTCTACCCGCTGTAAAATATTTTTGAGCTGAGTTTCCAAAGAATCTGCAGACTGCTCATTTGAATCAAAGTTCTGCTTCGCCTCTCGAAGGTCGGCTTCAATATTCTCTACCTCCTGGGCATTTTCATCACTCTTCAACTGACTTAGAAAATCAGAAATATTATCGATTACATCGTTGTATTTCCCGTCTTTCACCTTTTGTGTTTCATCGGTAACAAATCCAACAATAGATTCGCCAACCGCCCGAGTTTGATTGAAAATCGCTTCGGACTGCTGCTTTTCGGCTTCTGTCCCGTAAAAATAGTTATAAACAAGTATTCCTATGATGATAATCAGTGCCCACTTTATTAATCTACCCAACATAATCGCTTTTATCTTTGCTATAAAGATACATAAACGTCCTAATTTTATAAATTCGCATGACTAAAAAGAATCTTATGAGGTATCCGGCACGACGTATAGAGAAAAAATGGCAGAAAAATTGGCGAGAGAATGGAACGTATGAGGTCAATATTGATGATCGACCCAAATATTACGTCCTCGACATGTTCCCCTACCCTTCCGGAGCTGGTTTACATGTAGGACACCCTCTGGGTTATATCGCATCCGATATTATCAGTCGACATAAAAGAATGCAGGGGTTTAATGTGCTACACCCGATGGGCTACGACTCTTTCGGATTACCCGCAGAACAGTATGCGATTCAAAGAGGAATACATCCGGCGAAAGCCACAGAAGAAAATATTAAACAATTTCGATCTCAACTTGAAAATATAGGGCTAAGTTACGATTGGAATCGTGAACTTAGAACAAGCGATCCCGATTATTATCAATGGACGCAACGAATTTTTATATTGTTATTTGGACATTATTACGATATTAATTCCAATAAAGCGGAGCCCATAGAGAAGCTCATTAAGTATTTTGAATCCAACGGCAGTAGAGAGTGTCCGGGCTTTGGTTCCGAAATTACGCCATTCTCATCGGAAGATTGGATTAAAATGTCCGACAAAGAGCAGTCCGACATGCTCATGAACTTCCGGCTTGCCTATCGGAAAACAAGCTATGTCAATTGGTGTGAAGGTCTGGGCACGGTGCTTGCCAATGATGAGGTCGTTAATGGCGTTTCAGAACGCGGAGGATATCCAGTAGTGCAAAAACCCATGCTTCAATGGTCGCTTCGGATTACAGCTTACGCTGAGCGGCTGGTTTCAGATTTAGACAAATTGGATTGGTCCGATGCCTTAATCGCTCAACAAAAAAATTGGATTGGACGGTCTGAAGGCGCTACCATACATTTTCAGCTTGATGGTCTGGATGACGCCATCGCCGTTTTTACTACCCGTCCAGATACTTTATTTGGTTGCAGTTTTATGGTTTTAGCACCGGAACACGATCTTGTCGAGGAACTAACTACCACAGAACGTAAGTCGGAGGTTGTATCATATAAAAATTATGTGTCCGGAAGGTCTGAGCTAGAGCGCATGACAGACAAAAAGGTAAGTGGAGCCTTTACTGGTGGTTTCGCAAAACATCCTTTCACAAATGATCTCCTTCCTGTTTACATCAGTGAATACGTACTAAAAGATTACGGGACTGGAGCTATAATGGCCGTACCCGCTCACGACGAACGCGACCGTGCCTTTGCAGAACACTTTGATCTTGAAGTGCCCACAGTAGTGGACCAATCACATCTTTCAAACGCTGAGCCACAAGACAAAGACGGCATTATGGTAAATTCTGACTTTCTGAATGGACTAGAAGTCAAAGATGCCATAGAAAAAGCAATTGAAAAATTAAGTTCTTTAGAAACGGGCCACCGAACTATCAATTATAAGTTGCGTGATGCTAATTTTAGCCGCCAGCGCTATTGGGGAGAACCCTTTCCCATTATTTATGATGAAAACGACATACCTCAAACTGTACCTGATGAAGAACTACCTGTGCGACTACCCCATATGGATCATATTCAACAAAAAGAGGGAAAAAGTCCACTTTCCACAGCTGAAAATTGGATAAAAGTCGATGGAAAAGGACGCAGGGAGGTAGATACTATGCCTGGTTTTGCAGGTTCATCATGGTATTTTCTGCGTTATATGGATCCGCACAACAAAGATGAAATGTTTAGTTCCGAGGCAGTTCAATATTGGAAAGATGTTGATTGCTATATCGGAGGCACAGAACACGCTGTAGGGCATCTGATGTACGCCCGATTTTGGCATAAGTTTTTATTTGACCTTGGTCGCGTCCCCACCCAGGAACCGTTTAAAAAATTAATTAATCAGGGTATGATTCAGGGTCGATCCCTTCTTTTAGACGTTCAAAAAGAGGGCAAAAGGCGATCTCTTCATATTCCAATTCACTTGGCCGATGATAAAGACCGCTTGAGCAAGAAACACTTCATGCAACTGCAAAAAGAGGACAATCGATTCGAAGGAATTGATATTCAGTCAGACCTAAACTGGAAATCTGACGAATCGGGAGCCCCCTTTGTTCCTTTGCGTGCCGAAATTGAGAAGATGTCTAAGTCCAAATATAATGTGGTCAACCCCGATGAAGTGATTGACGAATTTGGAACAGATGCTTTCCGCATGTTTGAGATGTTCTTAGGCCCGATCGAAGACCATAAACCATGGGATACACAAAGTATTACCGGTGTGGTAAAATTTCTGCAGCGGATCTATGACCTTTACTTTAATGAAAACCATGAGTGGATAGTTACAGAGGGTGACCCTGGCCCTGAGGAGTTAAAAAGCCTGCATACCTGTATTAAGAAAGTGACGGAGGACATAGAGCGTAGATCTTTTAATACTTGCATTTCTGCTATGATGATTTGCGTGAATGAGCTGCGTGATATGAATTGCCGCAAACTCAAAATATTGGATCCCATCTCCCGATTGCTGAGTCCATTTGCTCCCCATTTATCCGAGGAAATATGGAATCATATTCACCCGAATAGTACGATCACTGAGCAACCCTATCCCCAGTATAATGAAGAGTATCTGGTTGAAGACCAAATCGAATACCCCATATGCATTAATGGTAAAAAACGCGGTGTCCACACCTTCGCAAAAGAAGACTCCAAAGACACGATAGAACAAACGGTGCGCGATTTGGAAGTGGTGAAAAAGTGGGCGGAGGGTAAAAATATTGTAAAAGTCATTGTTGTCCCCGATCGTATGGTAAATCTCGTTGTGAAATAATTCACAAACACTTTACAGGCAAATCCATTACCATTTATAAAATGGGATCTAAATTCACGGTATGAAAATGGTACATCCTATCAGCTTGGCTTTGATTTGCCTCATTTTTGCTTGTAATTCGGCACCGCCCTCTTTCGATATTCAGGGGCACAGAGGCGCACGAGGATATCTTCCGGAAAACACCATTCCCTCATTCCATTTGGCATTAGAGCAGGGTGCTACCACATTGGAACTTGACCTCGCGCTATCGGCAGATACTCAATTAATCATCAGTCATGAACCTTGGCTTTCGCCTGAAATTTGTCTCGACAGTTTAGGAAATCCCTTATCAGGCCAAGCTTCACATCACTACAATCTATTCAAAATGGATTATTCCACAATCCAGAAGTTTGATTGTGGCTTAAAAACGCCGGACCGTTTCCCAAACCAGACCTCCTTGAGTATATCAAAACCGCTTTTAAGCCATTTGTTGGATTCTCTTGCGCGTCGGTCAGCTCCAGTGCCAATTAATGTAGAAATCAAATCACGCCCCGAATGGGATTCCTTTTATTACCCTTCACCTGAATTTATAGTGGATCACCTATTATCCCTCCTTTCCAAATACGATTATCAAGATCTTACGACCATTCAATCATTTGACATTCGACCATTGAATTACCTACAAAGCAAGAATATTCCCATAAACGTCTCTCTCCTCGTGTCCGAATCGGAGGACCCCGAAGTCAAGCTTAAAGAAATGATCCATAAACCACACATTATTAGCCCTCACCATCAGTTAGTTGATGCGGATCTTAGAAGATTCACTCGAGAGCAAAATATTTTATTAATCCCATGGACGGTGAATGATACAAGCCGTATGTCGCAATTAATTAAATTAGAAGTGGACGGAATAATCACCGATTATCCGGACCGATTAGTGGGAATGGTTAATGAATATAAGGATTAGGGGGTATCCGCCACGGCTGCGCCCTGGCGGTCGCTATGTTCCGGGCTCCACCTTCGTTCGGTCCTCCCCTTTCCCGGGGAGGACAGCCGCCTTTAGCGGCTCCCTGCACAGCGCTTACCCAAGTTTTTAGGCCTATTTTGATTTTTACAACCTTTTGAAACTCGGAAAAGCTCTTTTTACTATATCCCTTTTCATGAAATCTAACAAATATGAATCAAATGTACTTCTGTGTATATATTTATATCTTTGTATGTGAGAACCAATGAATATGAAATTTGCCGTTGTAGATTTAGAAACCACTGGAAGTCTGCCTTCCAGAGACCGAATAATCGAAATCGGGATTGTGATTATTCAAAATGGAAAAGTAGTTGAAACCTTTGACTCTCTGATCAATCCAGAGCGATCTATTCCCCCCTTTATTGCGGGAATGACCGGCATCTCCAATGAAGAAGTAAAAAAAGCTCCAAAGTTCTATGAAATAGCAAAAGAAATCGTATTAAAGCTGAAAGGCCATATTTTTGTGGCTCATAACGTAAATTTCGATTATAAATTTTTAAAATATGAATTTCAGCAGCTAGGATATACCTTTACCTCACGCCGATTATGTACGGTTCAATTATCCAGAAAACTTTACCCAGAGTTTAAATCCCACGGCCTGTCTAAACTCGTTAAACGGTTCAATTTACACATGTCGGATCGACATCGAGCTCTTGGTGATGCTCAGGCAACTGCGGAATTTTTGCTTCGGTCTTTTGAGGACAAAACATCCACCTGGGAGGAAATTAAAAGCCTAGTGAATTTTGGAGTCCAGACCGCTCGTCTCCCTGAGGCCTTACCCTTAGAAGTATTGCACGATCTGCCAGAGAAACCTGGAGTATACTTTATGTTAGACGAGAGTGGAAATTATGCATACATAGGTAAAAGCGATAACATTAAGCGCAGGGTTTTTGAACATTTTGGGAAGACCGGAAAGAAGGCAGATCGACTCTTGAGAGCCATTCAGAATATAGAATTTGAACTTACTCCGGGTAACTTAATAGCACTTTTGAAGGAGGATGAGTATATTAAAAAGTATAATCCACCGATAAATAAAGCGCAAAAGAGAAGATCATTTCCTTACGTGATTGCGAAACATATACAAGGAGGTCGAACTTTCTTTAAAGTACACACTCAGACTCGTGCACGAAAGCAAAAGTGGCCGGTTTTGGCAGAGTTTGGCCAACGGAAGCATGCCTATATTCATATTGAGAACATCTCAAAAGAGTTGGGGGTTTGTGCATGTGCTTTACAGGGCAAAAAACCGTCGAATTGCTGGCAGCGACAAACAGGTAGCTGTCAGGTTGTCTCGCCAGATGGCGACCTTATAAGCCAATTTGAAGACCAATTATCCCAATACTTTTCAAAAGACCAAATAATTTGGGAGCCTCTTTCAGAGGAACAGTCCGTCGGCTTTGTGAAAATAGAGTCTGGTATAATCACAGCTTATGGAAGCATGAGCAGTGACATCAGCATTAGTTCACCCGAAGAGCTCGATCATCATTCGCAGCCCTATTTTGGAACAGCTTTTACCAATAAAATAATTTTTAAGGAGCTATCCATGCGCAAAAACAAGTATAAAATCCTTACGATATAAATTCAGCCATTTGTAAAGTCAAATCTTTTGCTGCCGACCGGGCTGCTTCTGCAAAGTCTGTTTCAGATGAGGCGAAAATAATAGAACGAGATGAATTGATCAATAAACCACAAGATTTGGAGTCGATTTTACCCGCCTTCATTACCTCGGATACTGTCCCCCCTTGTTTACCCACACCGGGAACTAAAAAAAAGTGATTCGGACAATCCGCACGCATGGCCCTCAAATCATCGGGCTGGGTACCTCCCACTACAAACATTGTATTTTCAGCTGTACCTAGATTCTTTACTAGTTCGACAACATGTTGATAGACGAAGCCACCCTTTGTAGGCAACCATTGAAGATCTTTAGACCCTGAATTCGATGTCAAAGCCAATACTATGCTCCACTTATTCCCATAGGACATAAACGCTTTTAGGGTATCCCCGCCCATATATGGACTTAGAGTGATGGCATCTGCCTGAAGCTGATCAAAGAATGTTTTCGCATATTGAACTGCTGTATTTCCAATATCTCCTCTTTTGGCATCCGCAATGATGAGATGATTCGGGCCTATATATTTAATGGTTTCTTTCAATACAGTCCAGCCTTCGGCTCCCATAACCTCATAAAAAGCAGTGTTTAGTTTATAAGAAACACAGAGGTCACGAGTAGCAGAAATAATTTCTTTATTAAAATCAAGTACCCCTTTTGCATCCGAAGAAAAATGAGAAGGTAGTTTATTAAAGTCAGAGTCTAAACCAACACAAAGACAAGATCGCTTTTCAGCAATTTGCTTTTCTAGTTCAAATCGGGTCATACTGACGGAAGTTCAGATGAAAAAGCTCCGTTTACTGCAATTACTTCTTTGATATCAGGCAATTTGGATTTAATGGTTTCTTCTACTCCTGCTTTCATGGTCATAGCACTCATAGAACAATGTTCACAAGTCCCTAACCATCTAATTTTCACAATGCCTTCATGGGTGACATCAACAACCTCAATATTTCCGCCATCGACAGCCAAATGAGGTCTCACCTCGTCTAAGGCCGTATTAACTTGTTCTATCAAATCCTCTTTTGAAAACGATTCCATGTTTTTGAAATTTTACAAAAAATTACTGAATATGGACTGCGCGTGTTGGATCTAGACTCTCATTTCGCATAGCAGTTTGTCTGGCAGTATTTTTTGCTAAGTTAATAAAATACTCTTGAGATGGATGCTCTTTTTTCGTCATAATGGGTTCCCCCTCATCACTGCTTTCCCGAATGCCCTGAACCAGAGGTACCTGGCCCAATAGTACAGTATTGCCTACTTTCGCTAATCTCTTGCCTCCACCCTCGCCAAATAATAAGTATTTTTTGTCGGGCATATCAATCGGGCTAAACCAGGACATATTCTCTACAACTCCAATCACAGGAACCTGAATCTGATCTAATTTAAACATATTCATGGCCTTAAGCGCATCTGCATATGCCACTTCCTGCGGGGTTGTAACCATTACTGCTCCTGTTACGGGAACAGTTTGGACCATCGTTAACTGAATGTCTCCCGTTCCTGGGGGTAAATCAACAATTAAGTAATCCAAAGCAGGCCATGCACATTCATTGAAAAACTGTTTAATAATACCAGCTAACCTCGGCCCTCTTAACACGACGGCCTGTTCCGGGTCAACAACAAGACCTATGGACATAGCGTGAATGCCGAATTTTTCAATCGGAACAATCAAATTTTTTCCATCAACTATTTTTACTTTCGGACGCATACCTCCAATTCCCATCATAGTTGGAATGGAAGGTCCATATAAATCGGCATCTAAAATTCCGACTTTAGCTCCAAGGGCTTTAAGTCCCAATGCTAAATTCATGGATATGGTTGACTTCCCAACGCCACCTTTTCCCGAGCCTACAGCAATAATGTTCTTAATTCCACTCATAGGACCCAAGTCCTTGGATGGAGCGCTATTATCCATCATGGTAGTGGTAAAATGAATATGCACTTCGACATCGGGAAACTTTTCCTGGATAGCTCCAATAAGACTGAAGTTTAAGTCATTTTTAATGTCTGCGCGATCCATCGGAATGGTCAGGTCACAATAAATATTGCCATCATCAACACGCACTTCCTTCAGCCATCCCAAAGTCATAACATTTTGCCCAATATTGGGAACCGGCACGTCTTTTAAAATCTCAAGTATATCTTTCTTTTCCATTTAATCTCATTTTATATTTAACAAACGTTAATATACTTAGTTGTATGATAAAAGATAAACGGTATTCATGGTTTTGACAAAAGGATCGCATAAGTTTCTTTTTCCAAGATCGCATGCCCCGTTACTTAAATGTCTGTAAAATAGCTATTTTTACACAATGAAAATTCATGAAAATATAGAGGAATTACCGGATTTTAAAAATGCCGTTATCACCATTGGGTCCTTTGATGGAGTGCACCAAGGTCATAAAACTATATTTCGGCATTTGAATAAAATAGCGAACAAATTCAATGGTGAAAGTGTCGTAGTTACATTTAGTCCTCATCCTCGATCAATTATTTTTCCACAGGATTCTTCATTACAGTTGCTGACTCTAAAAAAGGAGAAAATAGAGGAGCTATCAAAATTAGATATCGACCATTTGGTGATTGTTCCATTCACAGTAGAATTTTCACAACTACATGCTGAAGAGTATATCGAGAATTTTATTTACAAAAAATTCCGCCCAAGCTGTGTGGTTATCGGTTACGATCACCGATTTGGCCGAAATCGCGAAGGGAATGTTTACTTACTAAAAGAGTACAGCGCACATCTTGATTTTGAAGTAATCGAGATAGAAAAGCAAAGTATTAAGGAAATATCAATTAGCTCTACTAAAATTCGCAATGCGATTGGAGATGGCAAAATTCAAGAAGCAAATGAATTATTAGGACATAATTATGCCGTAATTGGTAAAGTTGAACACGGAAATAAACTAGGTCATCAACTTGGTTTTCCAACTGCAAATGTACGCGTTGACCATAAAATGAAATTACTTCCCCCACAAGGGATTTATTCTGCTACTGTGGAGTATGAAGATAAGGTTTATGGAGCTATGTTATATTACGGCACTAAACCAAGCGTTGAAAAAACAGGGTTGCCCCTAATCGAGGTCAATATTTTTGATTTTGATCAGAATATCTATGGTGAAGAGATAATTATTCGATTTGTAACCTACATACGGAAAGATGAAAAATTTGAAGATCTGAATGAGCTTCGTCACCAACTTCGTTTAGACCAGGTAGAAGCTCAAAATCATCTCAGAGAAAAGGATGTATTATCTGAAATAAAAAATAAGTCTGTAGCCATAGTGATTCTAAACTACAATGGTCTGGATCATTTACAAAACTTTCTGCCTTCTCTTGTTGCCCATACACCTGAAAATGAGGCCCGAATTTATATTGTTGACAATGCATCCTCAGATACATCTTTAAAATGGATTAAAGAAAACTATCCCAATATTACGATCAGTCTCCTAGAGGAAAACTATGGTTTTGCGGATGGGTACAATAAAGGCTTAGATAAAATTCAAGCGGATTATTTTCTGCTATTGAATAATGATGTGATGGTTTCTAAAGGCTGGTTAGAACCTCTAGTTTCACGTATGGAATCGAATCCAGATATCGTTGCAGTACAGCCCAAAATTAAATCCGTTCGTCAACCCGAGTATTTTGAATATGCCGGAGCAGCCGGTGGAGGAATGGATATTCTTGGGTATCCTTTTTGTAGGGGAAGAATTTTTGAAACTGTAGAGAAAGATAAGGGCCAATACGATATTCCTGAGTCAATTTTTTGGGCGAGTGGTGCGGCCATGTTGATTAAATCTGACTTATTCTTTCGGTCAGGTGGTTTTGATCCTGACTTTTTTGCACACCAAGAAGAAATTGATCTTTCTTGGCGATTGCTTAGAGCGGGTTATAAAATTCATTATGAGCCCTCTTCTACTGTTTTTCATCTTGGCGGAGGAACACTCTCTTATGTAGATCCGCACAAGGTATTCCTCAACTTTCGCAACAATATCATTACTTTAATAAAAAATGAACCTGGCCCAAAGTTTCTTTGGCTCGCTCCTGTCCGAGTGATTTTGGATGTGGGAGCAGCATTCAAATTCTTGATCGATAAAAAAACGCCTGCAGCTCGCTCTGTTTTCAGAGCCTATTTGTATGTTGCAAAAAACTTGCCTGATTTAATAAAGAAAAGAAAGCTGAATACACGAAGAATCCGTGATATTCGAAATACTCGACAATTGAAATCCAATGTAGGAAAAGTTAGATTATCTCGAAGTATAGTGTTCGACTACTTTTTGCGAAATAAGAAAACGTATACCCAGGTAAAACCAGCATGAAGAAACAAAATGTTATATATGAAGACGATGATATCATCGTCTTAAATAAGGATGCCCATATTTTAAGTATTCCAGATCGATACCAAACAAATAAATTCAATCTCAAATCCTATTTAGAGAAAGAGTATAACGATATTTTTGTTATTCATCGATTGGATAAAGACACATCCGGTCTTATTTGTTTTGCGAAGAACGAAATGGCTCATCGCGAACTTAGTCTACAGTTTCAGGAACGCCGGGTAAAAAAGGTGTATCACTTGTTTTGCGATGGGCACCCGCTAACAGACTCAGGAATAATTGACGAGCCGATACTGAAAAGAACAGATGGCAAAGGGATCATTCACAAAAAGGGCAAGCCTTCTCGCTCACTATATGAAATTATAAAGAAATTTCGTTTTAACAGTTTATTACAGTTTGAGCTCTTAACGGGAAGAACTCACCAAGCTCGTATTCATGCTGCTCACATAGGGTGTCCACTAATGGTAGACCCCATGTATGGAAATAGAGAGTATTTTTACCTCTCAGAGATAAAAAAGAAATATAGGGCAGGGAAAAATAAGGAAGAACAACCTTTATTGCGTAGAACACCCCTACATGCTCGTTTACTGGAGTTTAAACATCCTGCAAGTAACAAAACCATGGAGTTTACGGCCGATTACCCTAAAGATTTACGCGCACTTGAAAAACAGTTGACGAAATGGTCATCTCTATAGTTTCCTTACCGCTAAATTCGTTAAAGACTAAGTCTTGATCTTTTTTCTCAGCTCTTCGTTGCTCTTCAATCCTAGAGCAAAGGCTTTACTCCATTATCGAGCATTAATCTGAACAATATCTACCTCAACTTTTACATACTTATTTAGTGGTAATGGTAAGATTTCGTTTGTTTTAGCTGTCTAATTTATTGACAACCCGTTCCCACTCTAACTCTTTTTGTTCTTGCTCTTCCTTTAATCTGGAGTGCGTTTGTCCAACATCCTTGGCCTCATCGGAGGCATAAAAGTTTTCTTTGGCCATCTTCTCCTCCAGTTTATCAATCTTAGTGGCGATACGTGTGATTTCTCTTTCTATTTGATTCACCTTCTTTCGAAGCCTTCGCTCTTCTTCTTCAGAGAGAGTTGAAACTGCTTTTTTAGATTTATCTTTTCGCACACCATTAGAAGTAGGCGTATCCAGTTCCAGGGCTCTCATGTCTTGAATTTTTTGGTTCTTCAAATACGTCTCGACATCGTCTAAATGTAATTTAATTTCATTATCGCGAAATGAAAGCGTTTTTTCAGCCAGACCTTTTAAAAATCCCCTGTCGTGAGAAATAATAAGTAAGGTTCCGTCGTAAGACTGAAGAGCTTCCTTCAGTACCTCTTTTGAATATATATCTAAGTGATTTGTGGGCTCATCTAGCAGTAAGACATTATAATTATCATGCATTAAAAGTGAAATAGCAAGGCGAGAGCGTTCGCCTCCAGATAATACCTTTACACTTTTCTCAACCTCCTCTCCCGGAAATAAAAAAGCCCCCAGAATACTTCTGACTTTCGATAGCGTATCTGCACTAGCAGCATTTTCAGCAACTTGCTGAACTGTCAAATCCCGATTTAACTTTTCGGCTTGGTTTTGAGCAAAATATCCCAAATGAACATTATGCCCCACTTTTAAAGAACCCTCGGAGGGGATTAATTCACCAGCAATAATTTTTGCCAGAGTTGACTTGCCCTGACCGTTTTGACCAACAAACGCAATTCGATCTCCTCGTTCAATTTTCAAATCTAAATCAGTAAATACCTGATTATCCTCATATGCATGACCCAGGTTTATGGCTTCATAAACTACAGCACCAGACCTTGTGGCTGGAGGGAAAGTAATATTTATTTGCTTTGAGTCCTCATCAGGCGGATCCAGCCGATCCATTCGATCCAGTTCTTTAATCATACTTTGAGCCATTTTAGCTTTTGTAGCTTTGGCCTTGAACCGGTCAATGGTTTGTTCTTTTTGTTTGATTAGTCGTTGTTGATTATCGTAAGCGTTTTGTAGTTGTTCCATCTCCTCTGCTCGGACTCGCTTATACTTAGTGTATGGAAAAGGGTAGTCTCTGATTTTCCCATTTACAATTTCAAGAGTTCTTGTAGTCGTATTATTCAAAAATTCAATATCATGGGAAATGATGATAGAAGCCCCATCATAACCGTTAAGCCATTCTTCCATCCACATAATAGATTCGATGTCCAGGTGGTTGGTTGGCTCATCCAAAAGCAATAAATCCGGTTTTTGAATAAGCAATTTTGCTAATTCAACTCTCATCTTCCACCCTCCACTTAAAATTTCAACAGACTCATCCAGCTGTTCCCGCTTGAAACCTAGCCCCATAGCGATCAGTTCAATTTGCTTTTCTATCTGATCGGGATCATAGTATAAATACTTAGTTTGTACCTGATCAAACCGATCGAGTAAATCCATGTAACTGTCACTTTCATAATCGGTCCGCTCAGCCATCTCATTTTGAATATTCTCATATTCATGTTTCAATGATTCAAGAATCGAAAGCGCAGATTTAATCTCGTTCCGAATACTTTTATCCGTAAGTGAGTTCAAATCTTGATGTAGATAACCTATGGTCGCCCTCTTTTCAATAGAAATTTGGCCCGAATCGGGCTTTAATTCCCCTGCAATTAATTTCAATAGAGTCGACTTTCCAGCTCCATTTTTCCCTGCAAGTCCAGCACGCTCTTTTCGTCGGACAGAAAAGCTCAAAGATTTAGCTATGGCCCTTTCCCCAAAGTGTAAACTTAAATCTATAACATCTAACATAGTCCTAATTGAGTAAAAAATGATCGGACATCTGCCCTATAACAGCAAATCGTCCTCCCATATTTTGTAATACTTCCTTCCACAATGATTTGGGCCTGGAGTTAAAAATATAATTTATGTCGCTCTTTCCGACCAACCATGACCCAGATTCCATTTCTTCCTGAAGCTGCTTATAATCCCACCCTGAATATCCAACAAAAAATCGAATATTTTTCTCAGTTATGAGTTGCGATTGTACCAAAAACTTCAGTTTCGTATAATCTCCCCCCCAGTATAAACCATCAGATATAGGAATACTCCCATCTAATATGTCACCGGCAGTATGTATAAAATGGATACGCTCAGTATTTACAGGACCTCCATAAAATACGTTTGATGAAAAATCCGGAAAGTCTGAAAGTAATGTATCTACGGGAATTTTGAGCGGTTTATTTAGAATAAACCCTATACTACCACCGTCAATAGAATGTTCAGATAATAGAACTACTGATCGCCTAAAGTTTTGATCATACAAATAGGGATCCGAAATCAAAAGACTCGACTTTTCAACCAAATTAAAATCCATCAAATAATCTTTTATGTAATTTGCTGAGTCGGGAATTTCCGGTCCACTCTTTTAACAAAGCCGGATAAGACTTTACCACCGCATTCAATAAATTCATCGACTCCATCGCTAATCATTTGCTCCATAGTTTGAGTCCACAATACGGGCGATGTGAGTTGAGAAATTAAATTATCCTGAATTTCCTCTGGATCAATATGCGGTTTGGCATCAACATTTTGATAAATGGGACACGATGGAGCAGAAAAAGATGTGGATTTAATTTTTTCTCGTAAATCATCTTCGGCGGGCTTCATGAAACGAGAATGAAAAGCTCCTCCCACCGCTAAAGGTAGAGCGCGTTTTGCCCCTTCAGATTTCAACTTCTCAATAGCAATTTCAACTCCTACCTGACTACCGGATATGACGACCTGCCCCGGACAATTAAAATTTGCTGCTATTACTGATTCCCGTATATCGTGACAAACCTTTCGGACTGCTTCGTCCGAAAGGCCTACTATGGCCGCCATAGAACTATTTTCAAGTTCACAAGCCTTTTGCATGGCATTCGCACGTGATTTTACTAGTCGCAAACCATCGTTGAATGTTAGTGCCCCGGAAGCAACAAGAGCGGTAATCTCGCCAAGAGAGTGACCAGCCATGGCACCTGGTTTTGGCTTTCCTTCTTTCATGGCATACGATAGGTAAGAGTAAAGAAACACAGCGGGTTGAGTAACATCGGTTTGTTTAAGTTCATCTGTGCTCCCTTCAAACATGATTTTTTTAATATCAAACCCCAAAATGTCATTAGCTTCTTCAAAAAAGGCATGACTATCCGAATATTGATCATAAATATTTTTTCCCATACCTGGGAATTGACTAGCCTGACCCGGAAAAACAAATGCTTTCATAATCTAATTTTCTATCTAAGTGAGGATGATATTAGGTTTAAAAACTCATTACGCGTTTGGATTTCGCTAAACGCTCCTGTAAATGCTGAAGTGGTTGTCACAGAATTTTGCTTCTCCACTCCTCTCATCATCATGCACATATGATGTGCTTCGATAACAACGGCTACACCTTGTGGATTCAATACCTCATCAATTGATTCTAAAATTTCTGTTGTAAGACGCTCTTGTACTTGAAAACGCCGAGCAAAGACATCAATGATTCGAGGAATTTTGCTTAAGCCTACAATTTTTCCATTTGGTATATAGGCAACATGAGCTTTGCCAAAAAATGGAAGCAGATGATGCTCGCAGAGGCTGTAAAGCTCAATATCCTTCACAATGACCATCTCATCATAATCCTCTTCAAACAATGCTCCCGATAAGATTCCTCTTGCGTCTTGAGTGTAACCTCGAGTTAAAAATTGTAATGACTTAGCTGCACGTTCTGGAGTTTTCAACAAACCCTGACGCTGTGTATCCTCACCAACTAATTCAATCAGTCCATGATAAAGCTTTTTCATTTCTTCTATACGGCTATCGGAATGGTCGCCGTCTCTGCCCTTATTATTATCTTTCATAAGCTATTCTCCATAGTATTCCGCATAAATCGTATCGGTTTCATACAGCTTTAGTTTATATAGTTTAGCCTCTCCAGGTATATGAGGTTCTAACTCTTTCCATATTTGAATAATTAGATTTTCTGTCGTAGGCTGCATTCCCTTTGGAATAAAAGGTACATCTAAGTTAAGGTTGGAGTGATCTAGATAATCCACAACTTTAGCCTTAATAATTTGAGAAAGGTGCTTTACATCTACAACAAATCCTGTTAGAGGATCTGGAGTGCCCTTGAGGGTTACGTGCAGGTAATAGTTATGACCGTGCCAATTCTTATTTGAACATTTACCAAAAACATCTTTGTTTTTCTGTTCACTCCATTCCTCTACCCAAAGTTTATGAGCGGCATTAAATTTTTCCACTCGTGTAATTTCAACCATAAGCTTTATTTACGATGCAAATATACGTTTTACCGATGGAGAAACGAACTGATAATTTTGTTTCAGGTATGCAGATATGTAATAAGAATATCATACTTTAGAAGTCAATCTAAACTATGCCCTCCTTTAAAAAACTAGCGGGATTAATTTCTGGAAAAGGTATTTTCCATTTGGTACTATGGATAATATTTGGCCTTTATCTCATTATCATATCGAATGATTCACCATTTAGCTGGTTTAATATTAGCAATGTAATCATTGCGCTTGTTTTTTTTGCGTTTTATGTCTATTTCAATGCATTTTATTTAATCCCCAATTTTTTAAAACAACGGTCAGTTGTAACTTATTTTCTATTATTCTTTACTTCAGCTCTTATACTCACCCCTTTGCGCAGTCTCGTTTATTATTTACGCTTTTGGGGAATGGCAGACCTCCAAAATGAAGTTTTAAGCTCGCAGTGGTTTACTTTTCTCTCTTTTCTAATAGTAGGGGGAGTAACAACAACAGCTAAAATCGTAATAAACTGGGTAGAAGACCAGCGCCGCATGAGGGAACTCGAAAAAGAAAACTTGCAATCGGAACTCAAATTCTTAAGATCCCAAATTAATCCCCACTTCCTCTTTAACACTCTCAACAGCTTATACGCCCTGACCCTCAAAAAATCAGACTTGGCACCAGAGATGCTTATTCGACTCTCTGAAATAATGAGGTACATGCTTTACGATTGCAATGAACCCAAAGTCTTATTAGAGAAAGAAGTGAAATTCATGGGAAACTATGTCGAACTCGAGCGATTGAGATACGGAGAAGATGTCATAATCAAGTTCAACCTCGAAGGGGAAATCCAAGATCAAAAAATCGCTCCATTGTTATTTATTCCATTTTTTGAAAATGCGTTCAAACATGGGTTAAGTAATCGTATAGGACAAGGTTGGATATCTATTTCCTTTCTCTTTCAGGAAGAAATGGTTACCTTGTTGATAGAAAATAGTGTGCCAGAAGAAAAAGACCAACATATGTGGGTCCAAAAGTCTAAATCCAAATCAGATTCAAGCGGTATAGGCTTAGAAAATATAAAGCGACGGTTAAATTTGCTTTATCCTGATGAGCACACTTTGGATATTGAGAAAAGCCCTAAACAATTTAAGATTACATTGACTATTAACTTAAGTTCAGATGAAAAATATTAACGCTATTGCCATTGACGATGAGCCTCTGGCACTTGAGGTAATTCAAAATTTTGCAGATAAAATACCAGCCTTAACAATCGGTAAAAAATGCTCATCTGCCATGGAAGCCTCCAAAGAACTAGCCAACGAACATTATGATCTGATGATATTGGATATTAAAATGCCACAAATTAGTGGTATTGAGCTATTGAAGAGTTTAACTCATCCTCCCTGCGTTATTTTTACCACCGCCTATTCTAATTTTGCAGTGGAAGGATTTGATCTTAATGCAGTGGATTATTTATTGAAGCCATTCACATTTGACCGGTTTTTAAAGGCCATACAAAAAGCAAGCCTCAGATTATCAGAGTCAAACTCGTCTGTGAACGAACAAACCTCAAATACAGCCCCGCCATTCATATACGTAAAAGCGGACAAGAAGCTTACCAAGGTTAGATTTGATGATATTTATTACATAGAAGGTTTAAAAGATTATGTTATTATAAAGCGTGCAAAAGACCGTATTGTAACCTTACAAACCATGAAAGGATTAGAGGAGAAGTTGCCCTCAAATTTATTCATGCGAGTTCATCGCTCTTATATCATTGCTTTAGATAAAATAGAAGCTGTAATCGGAAACTCAGTAGAGATTCGCTTGGGTGGAGAAAAGAAATTGATACCTATTGGAAAGAATTATCGCGATGAAATTCTCGAAGTGATCAATGAGAACAGACTATAAGTTCTTTTTAGTTCAGTTAAGATAAAAGCTAAACAACTGTAATTAAGTCCAACAGATAAGTTGAATTTAAAATGTGAGCTCTATAGAACTTGTATAAATTAAGAAACTATCCTAAAATCCTAGAAATATTAGTCGACTATTTGCACTTTCTTTGAAACCCAGGTTCCTTCTTCACTTTCAACTCGAAGTATGTATAGTCCGGGAACCACATTTGCCAGCCTTATGACATTTTGCGGGTTGGGAGTAGAATTTCGTTTTGTATAAATCACTCTCCCCTGCATATCAATAAGTTCTAATGAAGCGATATTGCTTTTATTCGTTCGAACATTTACAACATCCGTTGCCGGATTGGGAAAGACAAAAACATCCTCTTCCGTCAGGGACTCCTGAGGCTTATGATCATACATATTAATTCGAAGCGGTACAGATATATCTTCCAGTTGCAATAAAGAACCATCTCCAAGCATAACACTTGATCTGGACAACCCAATGTTATAAGTAATGATATTATCCTGAGCACGAATACCATCTATATCATCTTCCACAACAAAACCGACCTGAGCAACGAGCCCAAAACCAGCCCTACCGCGTCTATCAATTCTACTGACAGCACCGTCAATAGAACGTCCTTGATGTTTGACCAAATCTATTTTTGCATCATTAGAAACCAGCCATGATGTAGGTGTAAAGAACATTTCAATCGATGACGTATCGACAATATCGGGATGGAAGTCAAAATTCAATTCCAAGCCATGAAGATTGTAAGCCGGGTTGTTTTCTGTGCCTGCAATAACATTCATTAGTACATAATCTCCGGGTTCTGGGTTTTCAGGACCTTCAATTTCAAGCATAATAGGATATACACGAGGTTCTTTTATCGGATCATTTAAAATGGAATGAACTTTATTGTAGAAATAATCAATACCATCTTTATCAGAGACGTTAACAAAACCGTCACCATCCACATCTGAATGTTTTAAATTACTTCTATTTTGTTGCTCCTCATCCCAATTCGGTGCATATTGCCCGAACCATTCAGTGGGCTGCGCATATGGCCGCTCTTCCCCTTCAATACCAATATTCCACCCCAGCGAAAGTAAGTCGACCATATCGACTTTACCATCGTGATTAATATCACCCGGCCAAACGCAATCATCGGCACATATACAAACAGAATCTAAATTCTGATCAATTACTTCAACCTTAATCTTAACGATTTCACAATCTACTCCACCGTTTACACAATACTCCAAATCAAATTCATCTTCCCCAACAAAATCTGGATCTGGGGTATAAACCACAAGATTATAACCACTTACTTCTTCACATCCAATCGAAAGCGTATCCAGACCTGGATAAATATTAAGCTGTCCATTTGAACAATCCTGAGCAATCTCAAACATGAAATTAGCAATGGGTACATCATAATTGATGACTAATTCCCGATTTTTAGGGGTAATTAGGTTGTAGTTTGACCTGTTATCTGGATTCAGATTGCCAACAAAAATCTTCACACGACCTGTCTCACAATTGGCTCCAAAAATGCAAGTAGTATAGGTGAATTGGGTAAGGCCTTCGAAGTTAGAGTCGGGAGTAAATCTAAAGTTGCCCCCTCCTAGCTTAGTCACCGTTCCGTTCTGAGGGGATGTAAAGGAATTCACCCTGCCACTACTTATGAAATCGTTTGATAACACATTGAATTCCACCACATCATTCTTGTGAGTGAAGACATAGTCATCTACGACTCTTTGATTGGGTGTAGGTACATCAATAATATGTACAACTACAGTTCTTGAAAAAGCACCATTATCCAATTCCAGGACATCTGTTCCATTTGTATTTTGAAACGGCGAATATTCAAACACCCTGCCTTCAATTTCGTTTGTAAGAGTACCTAAATTAGGATTTTCTATTACTTGGAATCCCGAGTCTGGTAAAATAAACCGTATGGGCGTATCCTCAGGGGTATAAAGTACTATTGAGTCTCCAGAGACTATATTATTGGTATCGACAACAATGAACTGAGCTTGTGCCGTGCTGCAATATCCAAGACTATCACATGCCCTATACAACACAGAAGACATACCTTCGAAGTTAGGGCTGGGTTTGAAAAATACAGAACCGCTGTCAATGTATGCAAATCCATTATTGGTCTGCAAAATTTGATCTAAATTGAATGGAACATCAGTACCATGGTCATTTGATAAAACATCAAATGGTTGGTAATCATTGTTTTTTGCAACCGGGAAATAGTCATTGACTAAATATATCAAACTGGGCTTTACATGAAAAAAGAACACCTCATATTCTATGCCGCCACCTGAATTATTCATGTATTCGATGATAACCGTATCTTTGCCTGTAAATCCACTATCCGGCTCATAATTGAGAAGGAAACCACCTGGCACATCATCAAAAGAATAGTTGCCATTTTGCGGATAATCAATGATAATTTGAGCCACTCCTGAAATGGTATCAGATGTATATGAGGTATTCACCTTTAAGTCCACTTGCTGATAGGGTTGCCCGAACAACTGTGGAATAGTCAAAAATATAATGACTACTGGAAATATTGCATTCAGCAATTTGGTTTTCATGGCTTGGTTTTGCTCTTATCAACCACAATAATAGGGAATTATTTCCAAAGGCTCAAAGAATTATCACGATATATAGATATTTTATATTATGTTTATATATAAGTATACTTGATGGTCCCGACAAAGGAAAAAAACCGCAGTTTGATTACGCTAAAATGACATACACAGACCAATGAAAACAACCAAGCTATACCAGATATTATCTCAGTTTCAAGTCTACGAGCTGAATCGGCTCAGTAAATTTATACATTCTCCATATTTTAATCCATCTGAGCGATTATGTATTTTTTATGACGAAATTCATACGGATTTAAAGTCTAACGAAACGGATCCATCCGCTTTGAAAAAAGAAAGGTTGTGGAGTCTGCTCGTTCCAAACGAACCCTACAATGATCGAAGATTTCGGAAGTATACATCTGATTTGTTATCGCTCATTGAGGATTTTCTAGCCTTGGAGGAATATAAATCCAATCCGATACATCAGGCCGACTTTTTATTGCAAGCCATTCAGCAGAAGAAAATAGATGTCCTGTATTCTAAATCCATCAAGAGTGCTCGAAGATTAACGAAAAGGCAACCCGATAGATCCTCCAATTACTATTTTTATAAGTACCAAATAGAAAAGCGGTTTTATGAAATTTCTCAGGCTGACATCCGGAGAACAGAACGATCGAATATTGATGCCCTAATCCAAAATTTAGACTATTTTTACCTCGCAGAAAAACTTCGATATTATTGTACCCTTTTATCCCGAAGAAAAATACAAAAACATGAATATAATATCTTATTTATTCAGGAAATTCTAGAGCATATTGAGAAAGAAGATTATTCCGATAGACCGCAAATAATAGCATATTTTCATGTATTTAAGTTATATGAAAGTACAGATAATACTGAGAATTATTATGCCCTAAAAAAGATTATAAAAAGGCACGAATATATTTTCAATCCAGACGATTTAAGAGATATTTACTTACTGGCAATAAATTTCTGTATTGCAAAAATCAATAAGGGTGATAAGCTTTTTCTAGTAGAGGCTTTTCGGACTTATCAGCAAGCACTATACGCTGAAGTACTCTACACAGACGGAGAGCTTTCTCCCTGGTCATTTAAAAATATTGTAATCACGGGGTTACGAGCCGGTGAAGATCAATGGGTCGAAGATTTTATTCGAAATTACTCGAATAAATTGAATCCTGATTTTAGAGAAAATGCAGTCAAGTTTAACATGGCACGACTTCACCACTACCGAAAAGAATATGAACAAGTAATTCCCTTGTTAAATGAAGTGGAGTTCACCGACTTCTCTTAC
>Ga0209943_1000311_pt1 | contig 33458 bp, 21 predicted proteins | sample SalPonR1_B_D2_MG_FD_185698 | JGI IMG/M metagenome (GOLD analysis project Ga0209943, IMG submission 185698) | Salt pond soil microbial communities from South San Francisco under conditions of wetland restoration - Salt Pond MetaG R1_B_D2_MG... ... | reverse complement strand
TTACTTAGAAGTCCAATATCTGTGTTGCGCTTCCATCCCTCGGAATTTCACGTACAGCTAAGTACGCTGCATCCCTCGGGATTTTGCGCGCCCCCTGATTTTAAACGGGGCTTGAACTTTTTACTTTGCCATCCTAAAATCGACTTTTTACGAGATTGTCATACTTGCTATTCCAAATTGGATAAAATCAGCCTGAAACTCAGCTTTGCGATAATCTGATAAACCCTTTAAAACAAGGCATCAAGAACACCGGAACTTCAATCGAGAACGCACTTGATTATGGCAAAAAAGGCCAAAAAAACTGAAAAGAAAACAAACGGCATTTCGGACTTTATAAAGGAATTGTGGCAGGCCGCGGTTAATCTGCGGGGCTCCATTGAGCCGGCGGATTATAAGCGCTACGTGCTGCCGCTGATTTTTCTGCGGTTTTTATCCATCCGGTTTGAAAAGCGGCGGGTCGAGCTGAAAAACCAGATCCAGGATGAGCAGAGCCCCTACTTTACAAAGGACCAGCAAACCGCCGAACAGATTATCACCGACCCGGACGAATACCGGAGCGTGGGCGCGTTTATGATACCGGAGATCGCCACCTGGGAATATATCCGAAGCCATGCCCAGGATGATGATATCAAGGTAAAGCTCGATGATGCCCTGGAAGGATTGGAAAAAGCTTATCCGGATAAACTGCGGGGGCTTTTGCCGCGCATTTATGCCGGCTCCAACCTGGATGCGGAAAATGTGCGCGGCCTGATCAACCTGTTCTCCAAGGATATCTTTAAAGAAACCCACAACGGCGCCGACCTGATCGGCCGGGTATATGAATATTTCATCGGCGAGTTCGCCTCATCCGAGGGAAAGCGCGGCGGCGAATACTTTACGCCGGAGAGCATCGTCAAGTGCCTGGTCCATATGCTCGAGCCGGAAGAAGGCATCGTCATGGACCCCTGCTGCGGCTCCGGCGGCATGTTCGTGCAAAGCGATATTTTCACCCGGCATAACCGCAGACTTTCGTTTGTGGGCCAGGAATCCAAGGATTTCACCTACCGGCTGTGCAAGATGAACCTGTTTATGCACGGGCTGGACGGCCAGATTGAGCTGGGCAACTCCTATATCGACGATAAGCTCGACACGGTAAAGGCGGATTACCTGCTGGCCAATCCGCCGTTTAATGACGGCTCCAAGGGAGAAAACGGCTGGGGCGCGGACCGGGTGCCCAAAAAAGATCCCCGCCTGAAACTGGGAAACGATTATATGCCGCTTGCCCCCAGAAACGCCAACACCATGTGGATCCTCCATTTTCTATATCATTTGAAGGAAGACGGCACCGCCGGATTTGTCATGGCCACGGGCGAACTCTCCAACAGCGAGACCGCCCGCCTCACTGTCCGTCAGCAGCTGGTGGATCTGGATTGTGTGGACTGCATCGTGCAACTCACCGGCCAGTTGTTCGCCAACACCCAGATCCCCTGCTGCCTGTGGTTTTTATCCAGAAACCGGGACGGGAAAAACGGTTTCAGGAAGCGGACCGGTGAGATCCTGTTCATTGACGGCCGAAAACTCGGCACCCTGATCCCCGGCTCCCGGAAGCAGAAGGAGCTTTCCCCCGAGGAACTGGAAAAGATGGCCTCAGTGTACCGAGAATATAAGCGGGAAGCGAAGCCGGAAGATGTCCCCGGCTTCTGCAAAGTCGCGACCGTTGATGAAATAAGGGAACACAACTATGCCCTGACACCTGGGCGGTATGTGGGCGCGGAAGAAGTGGTTGATGAAGGCGAGCCGTTTGAGGAGAAGTTTCCGAAGTTGGTGGCCCAACTAAAAAAACAGTTTGATAGAAGTAGGCAAGTTCAAGAAAAAATAGAAAGTAGTATAGAGAAACTAAATAATGATGCAGGATAATCCAATAAACGGAAAATTTCCCCGGCATTGGCAGCGGGTTACGTTGGGGGAGTTATGTAATAATTCAGGAGGCCAAATTCAAACAGGACCATTTGGCAGTCAACTCCATGCTGCTGATTATGTCTCAATTGGAGTCCCTTGCATAATGCCTATCAATATTGGGGAAAAAAGGGTCTTAAAAGATGATATAAAAAAAATTACTGAAGATGATGCTATTCGACTTCATCGCCATCGTTTGCAAAAGGGAGATTTAATATACAGTAGAAGGGGGGACGTAGAAAGACATGCTTTAATTGAAGATGCAGAAGATGGTTGGCTTTGTGGCACTGGTTGTTTAAAGGTCAGGTTGGGTAATTGTAATGTTTTATCTAAATACGCTTCGTATTATTTGAGCCATCCATCAGTAAAGAATTGGATTTCGCGGCATGCTATAGGTTCAACCATGCCAAATCTAAACACTTCAATAATGGCTTCCGTTCCTTTTCTGATTCCCCCAATTGATGAGCAAATTGAATTGATCGAAATCCTTGGGCCATTAGACGAAAAAATCGAACTCAACCGCCAAATGAACCAGACCCTTGAGCAGATGGCACGGGCGCTTTTTAAATCCTGGTTTGTGGATTTTGATCCGGTGGTAGCAAAGGCTGCGGGGAAAAAGCCTTTCGGAATGAGCGAAGAGATTGCCGCTCTTTTTCCGGATAAGTTTGTGGATTCCGAGTTTGGAAGGATCCCAAAAGGTTGGCGTGTGAGCAAGCTAAAGGGAAAATGCCAAATTTCAAGTGGGAAACGCCAAAAAGATAAAAGTTTATATAAAGATGATAGTCATCAATTCCCTTTATATGGGGGCGGGGGATTAATGGGTTATGTCCCCAGGCCATTATTGGATAAGCCAATAATCATAACTGGACGCGTCGGTACTTTGGGTTTGGTTTTCATGGAACGCGAACCATGTTGGCCATCCGACAATACACTGGTCCTGCAGGCCAACTGCCAATCGATGTTTGAGTTTATTTATTTTTATTTGAATTCAATCGATTTAGCTTTAATGAATCGGGGCTCAACTCAGCCTCTTTTGACTCAAGGGGATTTAAAACAATTAGATTTGGTCATTCCGCAAAATGAAGTTCTGTGGCATTACCATAAAATTTCTGAATCATTTTTTTCTTTGATCGATAGTAATAATGAAGAGATTGAAGTGTTAAATACAATCCGCGACACCCTTCTCCCCAAGCTCCTTTCCGGGGAAATCCGTGTCAAAACCGCTGAAAAACTCATATCGGAGGCTGTCTGATGGGCGACCGGGGCACGGAAACCCAGTTCGAGCTGACCACCATTGAGCGATTGGAGCTCATGGAATACCGGCATCTGCCGGCAGACGAACTGACCCGCCCCGCTGAAGAAGTCGTCTTAAAAGATATTTTAAAGGCCCATATCAAAGACCGATACAGCGATCTGCCGGAACGCGCCATTGATGAAGCGGTGGCCCGGTTTTCAAGGCCGGACGGGGTGGATACCATCCGGCGCAACATGAGCTTTCACCTGGCCCTGGTCAAAGGCCTGGATGATATCAAAGTGGAATGGCCAAATGGCCGGACGGAATTTCGGCATATTTATGCCATTGACTGGGAAACGCCCGAGAATAATGACTTCCTGGTGGTGAATCAGCTCACGGTCAAGGCCAAGAACGAGCGTCGGCCGGATATTGTCATATTTGTCAATGGCCTGCCCCTGGTGGTATTTGAGCTTAAAAACCCCTATCACGAAAACCCCACCGTGGAAGATGCCATCAACCAGCTCCATCATTACCGCTATGACATTCCCCAGTTGTTTGAAACAAACGCCCTGTGCGTGGCCTCCGACGGGGTGACCACCTTGCACGGCATGTGGACGGCCGGCCAGGAATGGTTTGCCCCCTGGAAATCCATTGACGGCTTTCTTCAGGAGAAAAACACCACCGGCAGCATGAAAACCCTGATCGAAGGGCTTTTTCCAAAAGACCGGCTGCTCGCCTATATCCGGCATTTTGTCATGTTCGAGGTGATAAACGACAAGATCGCCAAAAAAGGGGCCAAGTATCATCAGTTTTTTGCCGTGCGCCTGGCTGCGCAAAAATGCCTGGAAACGGTTGCAGAAGGCGCAGACAAGCGGATCGGCGTTATCTGGCACACCACGGGATCGGGCAAATCCCTTTCCATGGCGTTTTTGGTGGGCATGCTGCGCCGGCGGCCGGAGCTTGATAACCCGACATTTGTCATCCAGGTGGACAGAAACGATTTGGACGACCAGCTGCATGACCAGTTTGTGGCTACAAAATCATTGTTGGGAGATGTCCAGCATGCCGATACCGTTGAGGATCTGCGAAAACTTCTGCAGACAGAAGGCGGAGAGGTGATTTTTACCACCCTGGAAAAGTTCCGCTTAAAAACCGATGCCAACGGCAAAACAATAGAAACAACGCATCCCGTATTATCGGAGCGGTCCAACATCATCATGATCGCGGATGAAGCCCATCGGTCCCAGTACGGGTTTACAAGCGGCCACGCCCGTTACCTGGCCGAAGCCCTGCCCAACGCCCGGCGCATCGGGTTTACCGGCACACCCATCAGCTTCAGCGGCGCAGATACCGTGGAAGTATTTGGCGACCTGATCCATACCTATGACATCAAGCAGTCCCAGGACGATAAAACCACGGTCCCGATTTTTTATGCCCCCCGCCAGATCCGGCTGCACTTGAACCGCAATGATGTGGATGCGGCCCTGCAGGAGGTTGTGGAAACCTATCAGCCGGACAATTTTGAGCGGAAAAAATCCCAGTGGGCAGCCCTTGCGCGCATGGCCGGGACTAAGGAGCGGCTGGATAACCTGGCCCGGGATCTGCTTTCCCATTACCTGGACCGGACCGCCACCCTGGCCGGCAAGGCCATGATTGTTTGCATGACGCGGGAAAACTGCGTGCGCCTCTATGAATCATTAACGGCGCTGCCAGGTTGCCCTGAAATTAAGGTCGTGATGACCGGAAACCTCTCAAAAGACCCGGAGGCATGGAGCCGGGACGGCCATTTGACCACCAAGGCCCAGCGGGATGCCATAAAAGAGCGGATGGTGGACCCTGAAGATCCGTTAAAGCTGGTCATTGTCTGTGATATGTGGCTGACCGGAACGGACATTCCCTGCCTGCATACCCTTTATGTGGACAAACCCATGAAGGGGCATAGCATGATTCAGGCCATCTCCCGGGTCAACCGGGTGTTCCGGGACAAGCCCCACGGACTGATTGTCGACTATATCGGCATTGGTGAAGAGCTAAAAGAAGCTACCGGCAAATACACGCAAGGCGGCGGAACCGGCACGCCGGCGCCGGAAGTCTCAGAAGACGCCAAACCGGTGTTCCATCAATGCCTGGCAGATATCCGGACGCTGCTGCCGGAAGGGCATGATTACGGGGATTGGCGCAGTTTATCCAATATCGCGCTGGAAGACCGTTATGCGCTGGTGTACGGCCATTTGGCCGAAGATGATGAGCTGATCAAGCAATACCTGGCGGCCGAGCTTCGGCTGACCAAGTCCTTTTTGCTGGTCAAGCATCTGGATGACTGCCGCCCTTATGCCGATGAGGTCATTTTTTACCAGCGCGTTCGAAAACAGCTGCAAAAGGCCCTGCCGGGTCCCAGCCCCAAGTATGAGCTGGAAAGAGCGGTGCGCGATATTGTCGATGAAACCGTGGACTCTGAGGGGGTGGTGGATATTTTTCAAGTGGCCGGTATTGAAACGGCCGACATATCTATCCTGGATGAAAACTTTCTGCAGACCTTCAAAAACAAGAAATACCCGAACCTGCCCTTAAAACTTTTGCAAAAGCTGGTTACAGATCAGATCAAGCTGCGACAGCAAAAGAACCTGGCTAAGGCCAAAGGCTTCCGGGAGCTTTTGGAGGCAACGCTTCAGAAATATCATAACCGGTTAATTGATGCGGCAACGGTGGTTAAAACCATGATTGAAATCAAAAAAGAAATGGAAAACGACGACAAGCGCGCAAAGCTTTTGGGGCTATCCGAGGAGGAACTGGCTTTTTATGATGCGGTGGCGGAAAATTACAAGGATATTTACGGCAATGAGTTTCTGTGCACACTGATCCATGACGTGGTCCAAAGCATTAAGCGCAATCTCAAGGTGGACTGGACCAAACCTCACCGGGAGGATGTAAAAGCCGGGATTCGCGCGGCGGTGAAACGGGTTTTGCGCACCAAGGGCATTAAACCCGACGATTTCGACCAATTCGTATCTTACATAATGGATCAGGCGGAAGCCCTGTGGGCGGACTGGCCGATGGCGGCATAAGAATAAGTTGATGGAAAGATTATCGCACAAGCGGTGCGAGAAATCGATGGGGAGAGAGGGGCAGGGCACCCCTTTTTTAAGCCTAAACAAAAAATGATGGGCTCATCCTTTCCTTATTTGATTGATGGTGCGATAGAGATACTTGTGGTATAAAAAAGTATCTTCAAAGCAGGAGGTTCAACGTGGCAAGCGCTAACCAGATAAAGGCATTACTCAAGTCTCACCTTGAGGGCGATGATCAGCGTTTTTTTTCAGTAGCCATGCAGATCGCCGCAAATGAGGCCAAGGCGGGGCATGGCAAGCTGGCGGAAGAGTTGCGTGATTTGATCGATGAGGCAAAGCGCAAAGGCCCCAGACAGCCGACCCCCATTAACAAGCCCAGGGGAGAGTTGGCCTCGCTGCTTACGGCATCTTATCCCAAATCCCGGCTGGGAAGCATGGTGTTAGACGATAATCTGGCCCAGCAGCTTCAACGCATTATCCGGGAGCAGCGGAATTCGGAGCGAATCCTTGCGCATGGGTTGTTTCCCAGGCGGAAATTGCTGCTAATCGGACCGCCGGGCACCGGAAAAACCATGACGTCTACCGTGCTTGCCGGGGAATTGGGAGTTCCGCTTTTCGACGTTCGGCTGGACGGCCTGATTACCAAATTCATGGGCGAAACAGCAGCCAAACTGCGGCAGATATTTGAGGTAACCGGCCAGACCCGGGGGGTCTACTTTTTTGATGAGTTCGATGCCATTGGTTCCCAAAGGGGAATGTCCAATGATGTGGGAGAAATTCGGCGCGTGCTTAACAGTTTTCTGCAAATGATCGAGCAGGATAACTCGCACAGCCTGATCGTGGCGGCTACCAATCATGTTGAGATTCTGGATCATGCGCTTTTTCGGCGCTTTGATGACGTGTTGTATTATAAAATGCCTGATGAAAAGCAGGGGGCTGCTTTGTTAAAATCCAGACTATCAAGATATTGCGCCAAAGGGACTTCCTGGAAGCGACTTGCCCAGGCGGCCGCCGGGTTAAGTTATGCCGAAATTACCCGTGCGACAGAAGAAGTATTAAAAGATGCGCTCATTGGCAGCCGCGATCAAATTACTGAAGAAGAAATTTTTCAGACATTGACCGAAAGACAGGAGATTGCAAAGCGGTTAAAAGCTCAGTCTTGAGGGAAGAGCGGGTTTTTCTATGCCGGAAGGGAAAAAGCAGCGACATTTTATATTGGAAGGCGTTACGCATGCCGAGCAATTCGCACGACCGCCGAGAGTGATTCAGTCAAAGCCTGTTCCGGAGCGGGATCGCCAGGGTCATGGAACCGCCTTACAGGGTCAGATCGAGGCAATTAAGCCGGAGCTGTCAGCAGCCCGAAAGGTGCAGGAAGAAGCGGGATTAGAAGGCGGATTCGGGCTCCAGGTTGAATTTGAAAGTTTTCCCGACATTGAGCTGGCATTTGAGCGTTTGGCCAGAGAGAAACTCGGCATTGAATTGCTAAATGTCAGGCACGACGACAAACTGACTTACGCCACCGTTTTCGTGCCGGATGGTAAACTGGCGCATTTTGAAAATCTTATCCAGGATTACCTTGCTGAAAAGCGCGATATCAATGGTAATTTGCGGGACCAAAGAACGCTTATCAATACGATCAAGCAGATTCGAGTGGCCAGCCTCCGGGCGCTTTGGACCGATGATCCGGAAGTTTTCCCTGAAAAAGCAGACGAAATTTTTTGGTGGGAGGTTTGGCTGCCAATCGGTGCCGATCGCAATGCAACAGTTGAAAATTTCCGAAAACTGGCGGAGGCGCAAGGGTTCGAGGTTGCCGAGGGCGAGGCGATATTTCCTGAAAGAACCGTATTGCTGGTTCGGACTTCAGCGGGGAAAATGGCCCGTTCCATGATGACGATTAACAGCATTGCCGAGTTGCGACGGGCAAAGGAGACAGCGGAATTTTTTGACGCTTTGCCGCCGGAAGAACAGAGTGAATGGATGGACGAACTGCTGGAGCGCTGTCAATTTTCAAATGAAGGTCAGGCGGTCCCCTATGTTTGCCTGCTTGATACCGGCATAAATAATGGCCACCCTCTGCTTTTGCAATCGCTCACCGATGCGGACCTGCACACTGTGGAGCCGGCATGGGGTGCTGAAGACAGGGCGGGTCATGGAACCGCTATGGCGGTGCTGGCCTTATCCGGCGACTTGACGCCGCTGCTGGATTCGGATGTTTTCCTCCGGGTGGACCATCGGTTGGAATCGGTCAAGCTGCTGCAGGCAGAGGGCGGCAATGTGGGAGATGCCAAGCATCATGGCTATCTGACAACTGAGGCGGTCGCCCGTCCTGAAATCAGCAATCCCCTTCGGCATCGTTTGTTTTGTTTGCCCGTTACCGCAAGGGATAATCGGGACCGGGGGCGCCCGTCGGCCTGGTCAGCTGCTGTTGACCGGTTGGCTTCCGATGCGGACGGTGACGGTGCCAATCCGAAATTATTGATCGTATCCGCCGGCAATATTGATGACAATAACGCATGGAAGGAATATCCAAACAGCAATAGTGTTCAAAGCATTCATGATCCGGCACAGGCTTGGAATGCATTAACTGTCGGTGCTTATACCAATTTCGTTCACATTGCGGAGCCGGATACTGAATCTTACCGGCCGATTGCCGAATGGGGTGGATTGAGCCCATTCAGTACCACTTCATGTACCTGGCAACCGAAGTGGCCATTGAAACCGGATGTGGTATTTGAAGGCGGAAATGCTGCGAAAGACGCGATAGGTGCCGTTTGGATGCCGAGCTTGAGCCTCTTGACCGCAAATCATCTACCTAATGAACGGCTATTTACCACAGCCAACGCCACCAGCGCCGCAACAGCGCTGGCTTCCCGGATGGCCGCCCAGCTTATGGCCAACTATCCAGCGCTTTGGCCGGAGTCCATACGCGGTTTGATCGTGCATTCAGCCGAATGGACCGAGGCCATGCGAAAAGTCTTTCTGCCAGGAGTCAAAAAAGTCGATTATGCGCATCTCGTCAGGCATTGCGGATACGGGGCCCCGGATTTGGACCGCGCCATGTGGAGCGTTTCAAATGCTTTGACAATGATTGTCCAGACGGCTCTGCACCCTTTTCAGCGGGAAGCCTCTAAACCGCCAAAGTTAAGAGATATGAACCTGCATCCACTTCCCTGGCCTTTGGCGGAACTGGAAGCGCTTGGCGAGACGCAAGTAGAGATGCGGGTAACACTGTCGTACTTTGTTGAGCCCAATCCCTCAGAGCGTGGCTTTCGTTCACGATATCGATATGAATCCTACGGCCTGCGGTTTGACGTTAAGCGGCCGGATGAATCCGAAGGTGAATTTCGGGCCCGAATCAATGCCGAAGCCCGCGACCTAGAAGAGGGTACCACAAGAAGCGGCGGCAATGATACCGAGTGGTTAATTGGCCCGAATAACAGGCATAAGGGCTCGTTGCACTCGGACATATGGGTAGGTAAGGCTGCGGATCTGGCTAGCCGCGGAACTCTGGCTGTATTTCCGACGGCAGGCTGGTGGAAAACGCGGACAATGCATGAACGCTATAACAAAGCGGCGCGCTATAGTTTAATCGTTTCGATACGGGCGCCAGAGGTTGAAGTGGACCTTTACTCTGCAGTAGAGAATCAGATTTCTATTTCCATCAAATCATGATGAATTTCCTAATGCAAATCGAACTGTTAGAAACTCTATCGCCCGGGCATTGCTGATTTTGTTGCTTTATAGAGACTCCAGAGTAAAAATTTGGTCGATTCCGTTGATACTTCGTTAAGGAATCCGATTTGCTAAACATTTTTGTCGATGCTGATGCCTGCCCGGTGAAATCCGAAGTATACCGGGTGGCGGTAAAATCCAGGGACAGTTTGCCTGATTCTAAAGGAAAAATCGGTCAACTGTCCCTGGATGTATGATTGCGGTTTTCCTGTATTGATGTAATGTTAGATAAAATTTTATGAAAACCTCGAATTGAACTTGAGATTTTCATAAATCTGGTTCGATTGCTATCCACACACAAATCATAAGACAGTCCTTTATGATTAGGACGCAAGATGGCAAAAACAGATAATCTGAAGGTTTTTAGATCAAATCGTGGTTCAATGTGTGATGAATGCGGGGCGGATCTCGGGCGGAAGGCATGGATTGCGCTGGACAAGGATAAGGGTGCCCTTTGCCGAGCGGATCCGGGCGTTATATCCCAAATGCCCGAAGCAGACGACTGAGGGGGAATGGCGGCATTGAGAAAGCTCATATGTCAATTAATCCAGAAATAAAAGCCCCCTGTTTTAACCCGGTCAGCTTAAATAACGCCATTTTCAATCCAATAGCAGGGCAAATTGATGATCAGCCGAGGCTGATAGATCCTGACAGTGAAAGGCTTGTGAGTTGGGACAACCGTAAGAAATGCTATAATTAATGTGTCGAAATGGGCATAAAAAAACCGCTGATTTGCCAGGCGGGCTCAGCGGAAGCCTTTGTAGGTTCTGCTGCCACTGGTAGAGAACAATTGAATGATATAATTAAAAGTTGTAGATGGCAACCATGATGTCTTAGGTTATAGATAAAATATTATTTTACAAAAAAATTTAGCTTTATTCAAAGTTTTTAAAAAGACGGATGGCTTAAAAATCCGGAAAATAAGGGGTCAGCACATCTAGTTATGAAGGAAAAATCAGTAAGCTGTCGCTGGATATAGATTCGAAAAGGGCCAAATTATTCAAAATAATCACGTCAAGTTTGAGACCTTTGAAATTGGTCCATTTGGTATGTTTGTTTGATGGATACAAAATACAAAGTCGAAGAGACCCCATCGGCCACTGATCTTCACCAGGTCATTGCATATGCCAAAGCTTTTGGCTGCAAGCAGGCGTTTTTAATCTATCCGAATGCCCCCAAAAACCCATTTTCCGCCATAATCGGCGGGGATATCCATGTTCAGGCCTCTACATTCGGGCTTGATGGCGATCTAGAGGATAACGGCCGAATATTTTTTGGTCAGATTGAGCGGTTGGCAGGTTATGCATTTGTGTGTTAAAGATTTATCCAAAAATTAAACCTAATGGTGACGCAATGAGCGCAAAGCCTACATATGGGGAGTTGGAGCAGAGGGTTAAAGAGTTAGAGGGTAGGATCGCTTCTTTAGAACAAAATGAAGCGGGACTGCGGGATAGCAACAAGAAATATCAGCAGCTGGTAGAGAATGTAAGCGAGGTGATCTATACCGTGGACCTGGGCGCAAGGGTGACCTATATTACGCCCAATGTGGAAAAACTCGGCGGATATCTGCCGGAAGAAGTCGTCGGCCGCATGTATACTGACTTCGTTCACCCTGAGGACCTGACGCATCGGTTTGAAAATTTTCAAAGGATCTTGAATGGAGCGGATCTGGTCACAGAATATCGATATCTAACAAAAAGCAGGGGGACCGTATGGGTGATGACCCATGCCGGACCGATTTATGAAAAAGGCGAAGTCATCGGCGTCCAGGGCATACTGGTCAATATAAACGACCGCAAGCAGGCGGAGCAGGCGCTGCAAGAAAGCGAGGGGAAGCTTCGCGCCATTTTCCAGGCCTCCCCTCTGGCTATCGCTTTGATCGATCGGGAGGGGCGGGTGCTTGACTCCAACGAGGAGCATGCCGTCCGACTTGATATGACGCGTGAGCAAATGGTTGGAAAATTCATATGGGACCTGTTGCCCACCAGCGTCCGGGCCCACAGGAAGAATCAGGCGGAGTCCGTTTTTGCGACGGGCAGGCCCTTTTCCGGCGAGGACGAAAGGGATGGTGTCTGGAATGCGTATTATATTTATCCGGCCATTAGGGATGAGCGGGATGAAGTGACGGCTGTCATAGTCGAAGCGCTTGATATCACCGAACGTAAACGGACTGAGCAGGCGCTGCGAGAAAGCGAGGAAAAATACCGAACCATCCTCGAAAACATGGAGGACGGATACTTTGAGGTGGATCTTGCCGGTAACTTTACTTTTTTTAATGAGGCCATGCGTAGAATGCTTGGGTATGCGAAAGACGAATTAATGGGCATGAACAACAGGGCGTTTATGGACACCGAAAACGCCCGGAAAGTCTTTAAAACCTTCAATCGGGTTTATAAAACGGGGAATGCGGATAAAGCCTTTGATTGGGAACTGATAACAAAGGATGGCGCGACATGCTATATCGAGACATCGGTATCGCTTATCAGGGAAGCATTTGGGGAGCCAATCGGATTTAAAGGGATAGCGAGGGATATCAATGAACGGAAAAAGGCGGAAGCCGAAAAGGCGCAGTTGGAAGAGCGGTTCAATCAGGCCCAGAAACTCGAATCCATTGGCCGGCTGGCCGGCGGGGTGGCCCACGATCTAAACAACATGCTTTCTCCGGTTCTAGGTTACAGCGAGCTTCTCTTGAGGGAGCTTGGCAAAAATGATCCCCGCCGCCAATCGTTGGAAGAGATCCTCAGCGCGGTAACGCGGGCGCGTGACCTGGTGCATCAGCTTCTGGCCTTCGGCAGAAAGCAGGTGCTCAAGTTTAAAACTTTTGGTCTGAACACGCTGCTAAAAAATTTTGAGGGACTTCTCCGCCGGACGATTCGGGAGGATATTACCATTCATATGGATCTGGACCCATCACTGCCATATATTAAGGGGGATCAGGGCCAAATAGAGCAGATTGTCATGAATCTGGCCATCAATTCCCAGGACGCCATGCCGGATGGGGGACAATTAAACTTCCAAACCGCCAGGGTTGAGCTGGACGAAAATTACGCCTCACAGCACCAGGGGGTCGTCGCCGGGACGTATGTCTTGCTGATGGTGACCGATACCGGCTGCGGAATGGATGCGATGACACGCGAGAACGTTTTCGAGCCGTTTTTTACGACAAAAGCCACAGGCAAAGGCACCGGTCTGGGGTTGTCCAGCGTTTACGGCATTGTCAAACAGCACGGCGGAAATGTGTGGGCCTATGGAGAACCCGGCATGGGGGCCACTTTTAAAATCTATCTCCCTTTAGCCCAAGACTCTCCGGAGCCCAAGCCAATTGACGGACAAGCCGCCTCAGAGATGCAGGGTTCTGAGAGCATTTTACTGGTAGAGGACAATCAGCATGTGAGGGATCTCGCCTTCAACATGCTTCAACAATTGGGCTACGAAGTCTCGTCGGCGCAAAACGGCAGGGAAGCGATGGCAGTCCTTGAGAGCGCCCATAACGGACCGGTGGATATGCTGCTCACCGATGTCGTCATGCCCGAAATGGATGGCAGGCAGCTTTTCAAAAAAGCGCTCGGTCTTTACCCGGATCTCAAGGTGCTCTATATGTCCGGATATACGGAGGAAGTGATCGCCCACCATGGGATGATGGATGCCGAGGTTAACTTTATTCAGAAACCGTTTTCAATCAAAGCTCTGGCCGCAAAAGTCCGTGACGTATTGGACGGCTAACGCTCGATTAATCGCGTATTGGGCGTTGGGTGTTGGATATCGGGCATTAGGTAGGTGCCAGTTGCCCGGAGATTTTTCGCACGGTTCGGTCGAATTCCTGGTTGAACTGTTTGTTCTCCTTATCCGTAAACGATTTAAAATCCACAAGTTCGCAGTCCTTCATCACGGTCAGGAGCTGAAGTATCATTTTCTCAGCCAGCTCATCGAGCCGGGCGGTTCTCTGATTGCCGTCCGTTATCCCGCCGATGGCCGCCATTTTTTCTTTAAAAGACTCATCCGGGCTATCGGCGCGTTTGCGAAGGGCCTCAAAAATCAGTATAAATATGGCCTCGATCCGGTTGGTTTTAATCAGGGAAGGGGTATGAAAAAAGGAAAACTCTTTTTCCACAGGAACGGTTCCCTTCTGAAGGTCGATAATTCTTTCAAACCAGTGGAGCGTATATCGTTTGTAATCCGCCGGCCGCCATTTTTCTTTTTGCCAGATATGGGCCCGCAGAATCTTATTCAAATTTGAAAGGCATATATCCCGGTCGGTGTAATCATAGGTCCCAAGCAGGGCGCCGGACTGGAATATATCCACGCCGGGCTTGGTGGCCTGGGGCGATATCTCGGCGCACAGAATCCTCAGCTCGCCTTCGTGCCTGGCTATCAGGATTTTAAAGGAGGGCTTATTCGTTTCGATGCGCTGGAGTTCTTCTGCCGATTCCGGCGGGTTTATCCTATTCGCAACCGGCGGCGGCAGAAATGCCGCCTGCAGATTTGGGCTCAAATCAATGACTTCCAGGACTTCCTGAAAGACTGACGCATGGTCTTCTGCCAGCAGCTGAATCGGGGTCAGTTTGCCGGGTTCCAGGTACGGCCCAAAGACATCCATGAGGGACTCAAGCCCGGCCTGCCAGTTGGCGCTGCGAGGGTCCCTGCCTTCTTCTATCCATTGTTTGACTTTTGCATCCATCGTCTTTTCCTCTACCCTATCAGAAATAAGGGGTACGCCTTCCGGGTGAGATTCTACCCAATGGGGCGTTCGATCCCATGTCGACCTTTTATGATGCAGTTATGGAGTTGTCAATTTTGAAATCGTCGTTTAAGATAATTGATAAATATTTACAACCCAGATACCCTTAACTTTATGAAATCATGGATTGACGTTCTCGTAAAAAGTTCAAGATCAAGGCGCGCAAATTCCGAGGAACGCAGCGCAACACAGATATTGGACTTCCAAGGAACTCGACAATATTTAATATTATCTTAGAAGCTTCCGCTGCTGTCATTGCGAGAAACGAAAGTGACGAGGAATCTTGATTGTTAAAGATTTCTCGCTGTCGCTCGAAATGACAATGCGGACGCTTTTCAGAGTTACTTTCTGCAAAAATGGTGCGCCAGCGCAATAAATCGCTTTTTACGAAGCCATCATGGATTAGCTATAAAAAACCATTCTATCAATCGGGAAATGGCCAATGACTTTGGGCTTAAAGAAGAAGCAATCCTTAGTTGACCGCAAGCCGCCGGAGGCCCCATACTATCTGCGGGCCGAAGACCTGTTTATTGATGCGCACGATCGGGAAATATTCGTCAAACACATTTTTTCAGAATCTGAAGGTACCACCGGGTACGGACCGGTTATCATGAGCCCCGGCATATCCAGCAATGCCAATATATTTCGGCTGAGCGGCGATGGAGAGTACCTGTCCCTGGCGAATAATCGCTCTTTCGCCAATCTTCTGGCATCGGAGGGATTTGATGTCTACCTGTATCACCCGGGATACTCGGACCGGGTATTCAATCGATATGTGAGCCGTCACTGTCCACAAAGCAGATATTACAAAAAGCGCTACCGCGTGCCACAAAAATACAGCTATGGCGACCTGATTAACCATGAAGCGCCGGCCGTCATCGATTTTGTCCGCAGGCACAGCCATTGCAAATCCATATCATGGGTGGGCTACAGCCTCGGAGGAATGGTGGCGTATTCCTATCTGTCCAAAAATCCGGGGAATCCAATCAAAAATCTGGTGACTATCGGCAGCCCCATGGCGCTGAACCAGATTTTTTTCCGGTTTATCCCGTTTATCAATTTTATGTCGAGTTTGCTGGGATTTGAAGAGGATGCGCTGCTGGGCAACCTGTCACAGAATATGGTGCCCTTGACACGGACTATCCGGGCGCTGCCCGACTGGATGGTACGGTTTAATTTGATAACCCCGTATCTTGGCAATCCACTCAATATCAAAAACCGGACTGTTAAAACGTTGCTGGGCCATATCGTGGAGCCCATGCCCAAGGGGCTTCAAAAATTTTTTTCCCGGTTTATTGAGCAGGGGTATTCCTCAAAAGAAAAATTTATCAACTACCTTGAACGGCTGCGCAGTTTGAAACGGAGCCGAAAAAATTTTCTTTTTTTCTATGGCGCCCGCGACGTGATCGCTACGCCGGAAAGTGTTTTTTTGGCCCGGGAGATTATCTCACCCAAAGACCCTTACAATCTCGTCGCGGTTCCAACGGCCGGCCATATTGACCTCCTTCTGGGCACCCATTCCTATGAACGGGTCTGGAAACCCACACTCGAGTGGCTCAAGGAAAACAACAGCCCCTCGGTATAATTTGAATGCCGCATGCGACGCATTTTGCAAAAAATATTTTTTATGGGGCGGTCAATCGTTTAACACGGCCAGGGACCGGAAGGTCGTCTCTCCGAACATCCCTAGTTTTTCGACAGTGGTTTTGGTGCGCCAGTAGATAAGCTTTCGGTTTTCGGACCAGCCGTTTTCCATGTCGATCATGACCTCGCTGTATCCGAGGTTGATGCGAAAGGCATATTCGAACAGATACCCCCTGATCGAGCCAGCCGGTGTGTCAAAGGTGGTGCGGGTAAGCCCTTTGAAGACATAGCAATAGGTGCCGGCGTTGGCTTTCTCGCCGGTCTCTGTGTTGTAGATCTTCGCCCGCCCGGTCGTGCGGATGGTTTCTTCCGCTGCAATCTGCGATGGAACCAGCTCTAAATGCGGCCGATAGGCAATCCGTTTGTTTTTTTCGAAAATCTCCAGGCGTTTGACGTAAACCGCCCCGTCGGGTGCCTGGAAGATATGCAGCCGGTAAAGGTCCTTGAACTCCAGTATATATAGATTTTGACGATCGTCAATCGGTTCAAGCGTCATGGCAATGACCTTGCCTTCGCCTTTGCCCCGGGTGACCTTGAAAGAAGCCTTGCGGGCGTCCAGTGAGACCAGTTTTTCCGCCGACATCCCTTGTTCTTCAGGGTAGCCGGATTTCGGGTTTTTGGGCTCCGCGCCGGTTGCTGCCAGCGGGATCGAAAAAAATAATAGCAAAAAAAGCCCCGCAAGCCCCATCATCGTATATGGCTTTTGCCCGTTGGGATTCATTTATACGAAACCTTTCCATTGATGCGCATCATGTGGATCTATCATGACAAATAATGGTTTAAGCAGAGGCGTTTGTCAATATATCCGGGTCGGCAAAAGCCGCCGGCCCTCCCGGGTCCCAACCTAAGCCCGCCGATTCGTTCGAAAAACAGTTGACGAACGTTCATAAAAAAGTATAACACACGATTATTATATGACCTAAACGGAAAAAAGCGCCATGAATGCTCAAAGGGATCATTACCAGGTTGCAATTGCCGGGGCCGGTCCGGGGGGCGCGCTGCTTGCCAGGGAGCTTGCCGCTAACGGTATCTCTGTTGCCGTGTATGAATCAAAAGCCGAAAATGCCTTGGGGCACAACTGGTCCGACGCGGTAGAAAAATCGGCCCTTGCCGCCGCGGGTTTCGAACTTCCGGACAAGGATAACGGCCGTTACAAGGGGCGCCTTGTCAAAACCGCCGAGGCTGACGACAATCTGTTCGAGCCGCACCGGATTGCGCCGCTCCAGATCCGGTATCCGGATCTTTCCGGCGCAACCCGCCGTGGTGTGGATTTCAAGTATATTACGACGGATCGCAAAGTGCTCGACCGTCGTCTGGCCGAATATGCGGAAAAGGCGGGGGCCAGGATTTTTTACCGGCACCGGGCGGACAGCCTGATCGGCAATATGGCGGGCCCCTTGGAAAATATCCGGATTGAAGGCCTCCGGGTCACGGATAAAAAGAGGGGTGTTGCCGTAGAGGTCTCGGCGGACGTGGTTGTGGATGCCACTGGCTATCTTTCCGTCTTGCGCACGGGGCTGATAGGGGCGCCGGCCATCAACAAAAAGTTTCTGGGCAAGGATCTGGCCTATGCATGCCGGACCGTACGACGGCTTGATACGAAGCGGACCGCTTCAGACGATTTGACGGATCACTACCGCTATGGGGCCTTTAAGGGCTACTTCTGGACCCATCTTCACCATGAGGACACGATCGATATCGGCGGCGGGGTAAAAGAGGAGGCGGGCCGAATTGACCCCATGATCGTGATCAGGGGGATGATTGACGAGCGACCGTCAGTGACCGAGGAAGAGCTGCGGGGCGGCGGGGGCGTTGTCCTGGTGGGGGTATCCCCCTGGTCGCTTGTGGCAAACGGTTTTGCTGCCGTGGGGGACGCCGCCGGGCAGGTCATCCCCTCCACCGGCTGCGGCGTCGGCGGTGCATTAACCGGTGCCATGTTTGCCGCTGAAACGATCAAGGCCGCCCTGGAAGGTGGGGGCTGCACCCTGGAATCCCTCTGGCCGTATAACCGGCAATGGTTTATCAATCGCGGGTGTCATTTTGCCGCGCTGTCGGCATTAAAGGATGTGCTTCAGGATCTTACCCATGAGGAAATCGCGTTTCTCATGAAAAAGGATATTATGAGCGATGAGTTGCTGGCGCCCACAATCAACGGCGTATTTGAAACCCCGGATCTGTATGCCATGGCCAAGACGCTGTTCAGCGGTATCTCCCGGCCCACCCTGCTCATGAAGCTAAACAGGGCCACCACGCTGGGCAGAAAAATCTTCAGGCATTATCAAAACTATCCCAAGCTCTGGAATCCCCGGTCATTCAGACAATGGATGCGGGATGCGGAGGGCCTATTTTCAAAAATTTCCTGATTTCCTTAGCTCCCCTTACAAAAAGATTGCGAAGAATTTTTAATCTGGCGGGCAGGGCTACTGGTTGCCGAATCCGTTCATTTCGCCGCAGTCCGGACAAATCCACGTAATGCCGTTGCACGACATACCCCATACATTTTCATACATGCAGCTCTGGCAGATGGCGAAACCGCAGCGGCAGGTCCAGCAGAACGGGGCAACTTCGCCGCAGAAGTGGCATTTCCGGTTTCTTATCCGGTTCCTGCGCTTTTCTCGAATCCGGGCCAGATCGGATTTTTCATCGGGGCGTCGCATAGTTAAAAATCATCGTCAAATATATCAATGGCCGGTTCCCAAAAGGAGACCGAAGCGTTTTGTCGAAAAACAGACATTAGCCCAAGCGTCGGCAGGAGTCAAGGAACCCGAGCCTAAAAGTAACTTCAACCTAAACTGAGCGTTTCAAATTTTTGAAGGTTTAATCTTTGATGGCTTCGTAAAAAGTCCAATATCTGTGTTGCGCTGCAACCCTCGGAATTTCACGTACAGCTAAGTACGCTGCATTCCTCGGGATTTTGCGCGCCTTGATCTTGAACTTTTTACTTTGCCATCCTAAAATCGACTTTTTACGAGATTGTCAATCTTTATTTTATTTTATCGCTCGACATCATTTTCCTTGTATCTGCAGCAAACTTGAAAATCGCCCAATTCAGGTTCAAAGGCTTTGATTTTCTTAACCCAATACCTAACACCTATCCGACCGGAAGGGCACCTAAATTCAGCAAAAAAGGGTTGAGGAATTATCCATTTTCGGTATGCTCGTAAGGCAAAAATAACAGGAATAGGCGAAATCGACTGACGCCAATTATAACCGGAAAGTGCCGGAAAATGTCTCCGCGTTTATCCTTCTGGGCCGGAAAGAAAGCCTTTTCAAAGATCAAGGCATCTGGAATTTGTCCGGATGACGTAAAAGTTATCGCCGGTGCGGCCGGCGGTCCCAAATGGCTGATATTGAGCCGACTCGACCGCACCGTGTTCGCCTCCTGGCTAACGCCTCGAAAGGCCCCGTTGTTTCTTGTCGGCTCCTCCATTGCCGCCTGGCGATTCGCCGCTGTGTCCCAGCGGGATCCGGCGGCTGCCCTGGCGCGATTCGAGACGGCCTACCTCGAACAGTCCTATGATGTCAAGCCCTCGCCGGAATCCATCGGCCGGGAGCTGGACAAGATACTTAGCCGTTTGATGGGGGCGCGCGGGCCGGAGGAAATCCTTTCCCATCCGTTTCTCCGCCTAAATGTCATGTCCGTGCGGTGCAAGGGGCTGACCCACACGGACCGGAAGTCATGGCTGATGCCGGCCCTGGGGCTTGCCGCCTTGGGCAATGCCGTAAGCCGCCGCAGTCTGGGGCTGTTTTTTGAGCGCACCCTTTTCTACGACGGGCGGGATATCCCCCCGTATTTTGACATGAAGGGCTTCCCGATAAACCGGGTGCCGCTGAGTGTTCGTAATATCGAGCCCGCCCTGAGGGCTTCGGGATCCATACCATTGTTGATGAACGGGGTCAGGGCTATCCCGGAAGCGCCCTCCGGCACCTATCGGGACGGAGGCATCATCGACTACCATATGAATATTCCGTTTCTGAATGAGGAAGCCGGCATTGTGTTGTTTCCCCATTATACCGAACGGGTGGTGCCCGGCTGGCTGGACAAAAAAATTCCCTGGCGAAAGCCTGATGCCGGCTATATGGATCATGTGCTGCTGATTGCCCCGACATCGGCCGTACTGGATCGTCTGCCGCAGGGCAGAATACCGGATCGCAAGGATTTCGACGTCTATTCCGGGCGCGACGGCGAACGCGTGGCCAAATGGCAACAGGCCATCGAACTCAGCCGGGAAATGGCCGATGAGTTTATGGATGTTGTCGAGTCCGGGAAAATCCGGGATCGGATCCGGCCGATGGCTGAATGGCATTGAGGGGCAGCCGAACGGATCTGCCTTTGAAACCATCATACTCAATTATAACCACAATATGCGGATATCGGGGGATATTTAAAAAAAGTCGCTTGACATCGGGTGGATAATTTAATTTAATTAAACCTGTGATAAAGCCGAACCTATCGGAAGATAGGGGCGGAAAGTCACGGGTCTTGAAAAAGCTAAAGAAGATAGCCGGGCTGCCATGGCAATGGGCGTCCGGCTTTTTTTGTGGTTGACCGCTATTTTGGATGTTTGTTGGCTATTTTGCCGTCACGAGGGGACCGGGTATTTGTGTGGGAGGGGTGTCAGATAGTGGCGCAGCGGGTGGCTCCATTTGAAAGGTGTCCTATCTATGTATTGATAAGGGAGGTATAATGATGGAACCAATCGAATTGCAAAAGGATTTTTTTGAAGCCTGGCATTTGCTGCCGGAAGATTTCAGAGAGTCGCTCATTGAAATCAAAAGGAACCAGGATGAGATGGATACAACAGATCAGGTTATGGTCGGCCCTTGCCCGAATTGCGGCAGTACGAATACCCGTGACTGTGGACATACATCAATTGGCGATCCGACAGTGGGCTTTTGTATGGACTGCGGATGTATCGGATGTTTGATATGCGGGGCCGTATTTAACGATGGGGAGACGCAATGCCCCCATTGGGCGATCTGCAGGAATTGCTCGGCGCCCAAAAACGAGCGGGGGCATTGCTCGATTCCGATCTGGGAATGTCCCGTCATAAAGGAGTGGAAGGCCAAACGGCAGCATCAGTTCGAATTCTAACGGCCCTCCCCATGGCAAAACAACTTTTTTGTTCTTCAGTTGATGTCCTGAACAGCCATCTCCCGGAGTTTGAATTTCTGGATCTTACCGCTGGCGGTTGTGGGAAATTCGTCGATAAAATAGATGAACCGGGGAATTTTATAATAGGCGATATTTTCTTTGCAGAAGCTTCGGACATCCTCCTCGCGCATGTCGCTGCCGTTTTTTAACTGAATGAAGGCGGCGACCTCTTCACCGTATTTTTCGCTTGGCACACCGACGACCTGGGCATCCTTGATCTGTGGATGGGTATAGAGGAATTCCTCGATTTCTCGCGGGTAAATATTCTCACCGCCACGGATGATCATATCTTTAAGGCGGCCCTGGATGGTACAATTGCCCTGTTCATCCATGCTTGCAAGGTCGCCTGTGTGAAGCCAGCCGTCACTGTCGATGGCCTCCGCGGTTTTTTCCGGCATTTTATAGTAGCCCTTCATAATATGGTAGCCACGGCTGCACAGCTCACCCGTCTGACCGGGCGGGAGGGCCTCCCCCGTGACCTTGTCGAATATTTTGACTTCCACATGGGGTAGTGCCCGGCCCACGGTTTCCGTGCGGATGTTCATCGGATCGTCGCGCCGGGTCTGGGTGATGCCGGGAGAGCTTTCCGTCTGGCCGTAGACGATAGTTAGTTCCTTGGCGCCCATTTTCTGGATGACCCCGTTCATAACTTCAATCGGACAGGTAGAGCCGGCCATTACGCCGGTACGCAGATAGGTCGTATCATAGCTCTTTTTTTCCATTTCTTCGAGTTCGGCGATAAACATGGTGGGCACGCCATGCAGCGCCGTACAGTTAAGGATACTGACGGCTTCCATGACAAGATCCGGCTTAAAGGTGGTGACAGGCGCCATAGCCGTCCCGGAAACCATGCAGCACATGGTGCCGATGACGCATCCGAAACAATGGAACATGGGCACCGGGATGCAAAGCATATCCTCCGGAGTGAGCGCCATGGTCTCCGCCATGCTCATGGCGTTTCCAATCAGGTTCCGATGGGTGAGCATCACGCCCTTGGGATAACCGGTCGTGCCGGAAGTATACTGCATCATAACCACATCATTGGGATCCAGGCTTTCGGATCTTTCGGCCAGTTCGGCATCGGAGACGTTCCGGCCGAGTTCGAGCATATCATTCCAGCTATACATGCCCGGTATCTTTTCATCGCCAAGGTGTACGATATTTTTAAGATAGGGGGCTTTTTCGGCATTTAATTCGCCGGGGGCGCAGTCCCTTATCTCAGGACAAACCTGGTGCAGGATTTCTATATATTCATTCTCTTGCCGAACCCCGTGGACCAGGATCAGCGTGTTGGCGTCAGACTGCTGAAGCAGGTACTCGAGTTCGAATGCTTTGAAATTGGTGTTAACCGTTACCATCACGGCGCCCATTTTGGGGCTGCCGAACTGCGTGTAAACCCATTCCGGCACGTTATTGGCCCACATGGCAATATGATCGTGTCGTTTGACGCCAAGGGCCATCAAACCCTTGGCAACCTGATTGCAGGTTTGCCTGAACGCTTTAAAGTTTTGCCGGAAATCATATTCGTAATACGCCAATGCAATGTGTTCTTCCAGTTCCCTGGCATTGTAGTCGACGACATCGCCGATTCGGGTTTTTTGGGTGTCAAATTGATGGGTCATTAATTTTTTCTCCTTTGGTGCGATGATATTTTTTTCCATTTAACGTCGGAGCGAAAATCTTTCTGCTGTTCGCTCCGCCGTATTTAGAAAACATTTTCCGCAACTGTAAACAATGTTTTTATAAATTTAAAGAAAAAATTGCATCGGCACCCCTTGGGCCCTTATTTTGCCTTTATAAAACCCATTTTATGTCATTGCGTTCCGGATCAAGCCCGGGATGACGGAAAGCCGGAATCCGATGAGTCCAATAGGCTCTGGATGGCGGAGCATGTTCGGCATGACGAACGTGGACTTCTAAGGAACTCGACAATATTTAATATTATTTTAGATGCTTTCGCTGTTGTCATTCCGAGGAGCGAAAGTGACGAGGGATCTTGATTGCTAAAGATTTCTCGCTGCCGCTCGAAATGACAATGCGGATGTTTTTTAGAGCTACTTTCTGCAAAAATACCGCGGCTGCGGTATAAACCACTTTTTACGAAGCCATCAATTGTTTGGATTCCAGGAGAGGCATCGGAGACAGGCTATTCAAGGGGGAACCCTTTGAGCACCGCTTCCATGCCGCAGCGCGCCAGTTCACGGGCGCTTAGCCATTTGGCACCGCACTTGAAAAATGTCGGTGCTTTAAGGAGGTTTTCGCTCAAAGACTGTTGGGTTTCGTTAAAGCGCTCACGCCATACGAGTTTTTCGTTTTTGATATCCACCAGATAAAGGGAAAAGGCGACAGATGCCGGTCTGTTCACACCCAGGGATGAGCCAACACGCTCCCGGTAGCGCCAGATGTTTCCGACCATCACGTAGTCGACGCCAATGCTTGATCCAAGCTTTTGGGCCGTCTCGAGCGGCGTCGCCTCTTTAGCTTTGAGCTTCGTATAGACCTGTTTTACTTTTTTCAGCGGAAACACCCTGTCTTGCAGCCTGGCCATCAATTTCTCCTGGAGCATCCGGGTCATTAGCTGGTCCGCATCCGGTTTCAACTCGTCGTTTTCATAGCAAAAGCGCTCATAGGCGCAGCTGAGCCCATGCGTGAGGCGCTTGGGATTTCGACCCTTGATAAACGGCATGACGGCGACGCTTTTTTTGCCCCTTATCGGCTTTGGCACGTCGTGTGCGCAGGCGGCAATGAGTATGCCGGCGCAGATAAGGGGCACCAAAACGCCCAGTCTAATCGGGTTGCTCTTGATTCGGGGACGCCTCATCCGGGTAACTCCTTTTTTTCTTTGCCATCTTCTAAATCGATCATTTATAATATAAAAATAACCGTTTTATTGAAAAACGCAATATAGCCGGAGTTTAAGATTTCGCCCGCCGCTCGAGGGGCGGCTGATAGGCGAGTTCACTGCCTTCGCCGTTTTGGTATCCGGGCGGCGCGCCGGGAAGCTCCAACTTTGAGGGGTCAATCTTCAACCCTGGGCTGGCGAATCTATAGTTGAGTATGGCCACAATGTCTTCATACTTCTCCATGATTTCTTCATGGCTGTTGCCGGGCACATCGACGACGCCGTAGCGGAAACTTTGCGGGCTGTGTTTGAAGTCAGAGAGGTTGAGGCTCTCATGGACCAGGTTACGGACGTATACTTCGGGATATTTCAAGCGTAGCTCCTCGTAGGCACTTTGCGTCGGGGTTTGAAGGATCTTGGCATCGGAAAAATGGTGCAGCTCGAAATTATAGCAGTATCTAAACCGGTTTTTTTCTACCGGCTGCAGTTCCGGCTTTTTGCCGACCGCCACGTCACAGAGGAGGTGAAGCGGGTCAAACCCCTTCACGGACGCGATGGTTTTGGCGAATTGGAAGGCAATCCGGCTGTTGACCTCGATTATCTTAAAGGTGTTGTTGGCTTCATCCGCCCGTAGCTCAATATTCAAGAAGCTGTTATCAATGCCCAGGGCCGGTATCAGGCGTCCCAGGGCATTTTCCATTTTTTCCGTCAGCTCTGTGGACAGCCCATAGGGATAGGCATGATAAAAGAAGCTGTTTGTGCCGGGATAATAGTTGGCCTTGGTGACCCCGAAGAGGCTGATTTCTCCTTCAAAAATATAGCCGTCAACCGTCACTTGAACGCCTTCTATTAAATCTTCGCACAAAAAACTGTTGCAGGTGGCGAAATCGATGGCGTTTCGGTAACGGGGGCTGCGGGAGAGGGCATCCAGATAATACTGGTTGTAGCGGGCGATGTCGATGCTCTCCAGCGTGATATAGTTTTCCAGGTCTTGCGGATGTTCAACAATGTGTGTGCCGAACGAAATATTGGACCGGGCGGGTTTGATGAAAAACGGGGTCGACAGCAGCTCGGGGTTCCTCAGGTAGTCCAGTGCGATGGCATAGCGCGGGGCATGCTCGGCAATGACCTGTTCCTGAATCCGTCGGCACAGGTATTTATTCTGGCAGTGGATAACCGCATCCACCGATGCAAACCGCTTGCCCGTCTCCTGGGCGATAATGGCGGCGATAATGGCGGAAGAATCATGGGTCCCCACGATTCCGTCGTACATATCCGGATAGTTATTTATTCGTTCAATCGTCTCATCCAGATATTCTTTCACCCCAAACCGAAGAATTTTTTCAAATGTTTCCACTGTCAGATGGTATGCCGGGTGATCGACAAAGCTTTCTGCGACCACTTCGACATCACTTGCATCACAGAGGAACATAATCTTTTTCTCATCTGCCATTGCTGCATCCTTTATCTTTTTTTGTCATGAAAGCCCCGATCATTTCAGACCGAGCGGGGAATCCGGGGACCACTGGTTGGTGTCGACTTCCCCGCTGATAAGGGAGCCTTCTTTAAAGACCAGGTAGATGTTGTCCAAAGACGCCAGCGATTCAATCTCTTTGAGCGGGTTTTTTCTCAGAACCACACAATCGGCATATTTCCCTTTTTCAAGGGTGCCGAGCTTGGAGAGTCGTCCGATGCCCTCGGCCGCGGTTTTTGTGGAGGCTACGATGGCCGCCATTTCATCCATCAAGCCGAGTTTTACATACTGGACAAGCTCCATTGCGTTTTTGCCGTGAAAATTGTAAGGCGTGCCGGCATCTGTGCCCATCATGACCTTAATCCCCATGTCGATCGCCCGATGCAGATTCTCCCGGCGTATTTTGGCGACTTCGTTGGCCTTTTCAGACATAAACTGGGGGAGCCCGTCTTTGGTTTGTCCGTAAAGCATCCAAAAGTTGGAACTCAAAGTGGAGGTCAGGAATACATCCTGATCCAGCATCATCTGCAATGCCTCTTCATCGGCCAGGGTGCCGTGTTCAATGGTCCGGACCCCTGCTGCAACGGCGTTTTTAATGCCCTGTGCGCCGTGGGCGTGCGCGGCCGTGTGTTTGCCCACCTTTTTGCCCTCTTCTACGACGGCTTGGATTTCATCCATATTCAGTTGCGGCGCCCCGGGGACGCCGCCCGGATTCATAATGGCGCCGGTGGCCATCACCTTCAAAAGGTCCGCCCCTTCTTTGAGCTGTTCCCTGGCTGCCCTGCGATTTTCATCCACCCCGTTGGCCTCATGGTAAAGACCTTCGAAATATTCATTCCCCGCCGAATGCATGCATATGATTTTACCGCTGGCCAGGATTCTTGGGCCGACAATCAAACCTTCTTCCACTGCCTTTTTAACGGCAATATCGATGTAATGCGCCGAACCGGCATTCCTGACCGTGGTAATTCCGGCCCGGATGGTGTTGCCCATTTCCAGACTCGCCCGGATGGTGCGAAGCTTATCTTCCACCAGGCTTTCATGGTATGTGTCGGCCATGCCGTGCATATCCAGATGAATGTGGGCGTCGATCAGTCCGGGAATGACAAATTTGCCGCCCAAATGATAAACCGTGGCATCCGGCGGTTCTTCCACCGCCTGCCTTTTTCCGGCGGCAGCAACTATATGGTCTTCAAAAACGAGAAGCGCGTCTTCGATAATTTGTCCGGTGCCGTCAATTAGGGACATCCCCTTTAAAACGGTGTGCATGCGAAGCTCCCATGATAAAATGGTAATAGTGGATAACTAAACCTGAAACAAAGTATATAGGAACCTGTTCCATTAATCTACCCGAAAAGCTTTTTTGGCGGACCCAAGAAAAAAGATTAATGGATTGGGTAAAAGAAGATCAATAACGGATATTGACAACCATTATCCTGAAATTATTATATGCCTATAGGCAATGGCAATGTAGGCTTAGAAATGATTCAGCCAACCGCTGCAGCCCCTGCCGGCATCTATCCCTTGTGTCGGCAGGGTTTTTTATGGTTTTTTAAGTGAAAAATGAAGATTCTCATAACAAACGATGACGGCCATGAAGAGCCGGGACTGGAGGCGCTTTACCAGGCGGTGAAGCCGCTGGGCGATGTGGCCATTGTTGCCCCTGAGGCGCCCCAGTCCGGTGTTGGGCACAGCATAACCCTTAAAGGTGGGATTTATGCAAAAAAAATAAAAAATTATAAATATAGCGTGCAGGGTTTTCCTGTGGATTGCGTTCGGCTGGGGTTGCAGGTATTGGCACCGGATGCAGAGTGGGTGATATCGGGTATCAATCCGGGAGCAAACCTGGGCACTGACGTTTATCCTTCCGGTACGATGGCGGCTGCGAGGGAAGCCTCTATTTTAGGAAGAAAAGCGATTGCCGTGTCCCAATACATAGCCGAGGGCTGCGCCATTGACTGGGCGGCAACCGGGTACCACGTATCCAAAATTCTTCCCGTTATTATGGGGAAAGATCTGTCGCCGGGTCAGTATTGGAATATAAATATGCCGCATCCCCTCTATCTAGGCTCCGAGCTTGAATATCAATTTTGCCGGCTGGAAAAACGCCCCTACGATTATATTTTTTTAAACAATTCAGATAGGTATCATTATACTGGGAGTATTCATGACCGACCCCGGGCTGCCGGTACCGATGTTGCGGTCTGCTATAGCGGGCAAATCGCTGTCACCCTGATGGAACTCTAACAACTATTCCATTGGCAGTACCCCCCCTCCGGGCCGGCTGCCCGGGGCCGCAAGCTGGGGGCCGAGATTGTCAAAATTCAAAACAACGGGACATTCGACTCCCCTTTCCCCTTAATTTATTGACATATGCCGCATATAATGTAATTAGTAGTAAAAAAAGCGATTTCGTAAAAAAATACCCTACCTAAATCCGACGGCGGTCCTTATCGCCGTTCGTATAGGACGCCGCATGCGGTATCCCTTGGGATTGACGTGTGGTCTGGATGTGGAAATTTAAAAAACCCTTTTGATATCAGCATATGTCTTACACGACCTATCAGCCGAAACTCCTGATTCTAGATGATGATCCCGTCGCGTTGACGATGTTAAGCGATGCTTCGGGGAAAACGGGGCTTTTCTCGCGCATCGTCGAATGCCGGTCTACCAGAGAGGCTTTGGATGCTCTGGAGAAAGAGGCGTTCGATATGCTCCTGTTGGACTATGAGGTCGATCAGCGAAACGGGCTCGACGTGTTTGAACTGGCCAGTCAGATGCATAGCCCGGTTGCCGGTGTTCTGGTCACCGCCCATGATGAAAAGGAGGTCATTATCTCCGCTATGCAGGCCGGAATCAGGGATTTCCTCGAAAAACCCATACGCCCGCATATTCTTTCCAATTCGTTGAACCGGGCATGGGAGGAGCTTGAAGCCAGGATTATCATGGATGCGGAGAGCCGAAATCATATGGAGCTTCTGGAGAGCCTGCCGGACATCGTCTACAAAATCGATATGGACGGCTATATTCAGTATGTCAACAAGACAGTGGAAGAGCTCGGGGTCAGCCAGGAAGAGCTCAAGGGCAAGCACATCACCCGGATTATCGCTGCCGAAGATTACCATGCGCATTCGCTTAATACGATTCTGGATGATTTTCGGGGGGGAGTGGATGAAGCGGATAAGCCGCCTAAGCTGGTTAATGAGCGGAGATCGGGAAACCGACGGACCAAGAACCTGAACATCCGGCTGCTCAGTCAGAATGCGGACGATGGGGTCGCCTTTCGCGAGGCCAGGCTCGTTTCTTTTGGAGAGATCAGCGCGCGTGGGGTTCTTGAAGGCAACGAGGTGACCGGATCGATAGGCATCATTCGGGATATCACCGAACGGGAAAAAGAGCGTCGGCAGCTCAAAGAGGCGCTTGAAAGGCTGCATCAGTCTGAGGAAACCATCAAGAAGGCCTATAATGCCAAGAGCCAGTTCCTGGCCAACATGGGCCAGGAAATTCGGACGCCGCTCAACTCGATCAGGGGAATGCTGGATCTCATACTGGCCTCTGATTTGTCGCCCGAACAGCAGGGCCAATTGGAAATCATCAATTCCTCCTGCCGCAGTCTGGAGTTTATCATCGACGATATGCAGGACCTCTCATATATCGAATCCAACCGGCTGTGGCTTAACGATACGGTTTTCTGGCCGGACGATATCCTGCAGGATATTTTGATAATCGCCCGGAACCTGCCCGATTCTCAGAATCTGGATGTCAAGACGGCGGCGTCGCAGGAAAAATGCCCCAAACTGGCGGGCGATGCCGAACGGATTAAGCAGATTCTTCTCAATCTCGTTCATAATGCGTTGAAATATACAGAGAAAGGGTTCGTCGAAATCGGTATGGCGTGCCGGCCGGTTGATAAAAAAGACTATCAACGGCTGGTATTTACTGTTAAGGACTCAGGCATCGGTATGGCCAAGGAACAGCTTGACGGCCTTTTCGAACGATTTGAGCATGGAGATGACGCCCATTCATTACAATATGGCGGTACTGGGTTGGGTTTGGCCATCAGCCGCAAGCTGGCCAGATTGATGAAGGGGGATATCCATGTGGAGAGCGAACCGGGAAAGGGGTCTGTTTTTACTTTTACTGTGGTATTGCCTGAAGCCAACGCGGCGACTGAAGCCGTCCAGGATCCTGCCGCCCTGTCTTGTTCCGGGCCTGCCCTGGTTGTGGAAGATAATATGACCAATCGGGTGGTTACAAAAAGTCTGCTTGAAAAACTGGGCGTTGAAACAGATACGGCAAAAGACGGGTCGGAGGCATTGGCATTGGCTGAAGAGCGATCCTATGCCATTATTTTTATGGATTTGCAGATGGCCGGTATGGACGGCATGGAGACATCCCGGAGAATCCGGGATTCAGAAGGGCCCAACCAAAAAACCTTTATCGTGGCGCTTACGGCGCATCTTACAGGGGACGTAGTCGACCTCTGCCGTAAGGCCGGCATAGACGAGTATATCCTTAAGCCGGTGGGCAAAAATGAAATCCGTCGCGTATTCCGGTTGATCGAAGGCGGCTGACCGGAATTTCCTGTTTAGCCCCCCATCCGCCCGCGTCCTTTCCGCAGCATCTTCGCAGAAGGCAACTCAAAAAACACCCATATTGTCATTTCGAGCGTAGCGAGAAATCTTTAACAAACAAGATTCCTCGTCGCTTTTGCTCCTCGGCATGATAGAGAGCTAAGCTTCTGGAATAATAATATATATTTTCAAGTTACTTAGAAGTCGATTGACGAGTACGAGTACGCGTACGAATCAAACGCTCCCTTCTGCATAAATGCCGCCGCGACGGAATCGGGGGCTCTTGTGAAATCTTAACGTTAGCGTTGACTTTTATAGACATTCATCGTTAATATCATTTTTTTTGATTTCGTTTTTCCATACCCGGATTATTTAATTTCAGACGCAGGAAAGGAGAGATCTATGGCACAATTGATTGCAGACCGAAGGGATGTCGATTTTGTTCTCTATGAACAACTGGAAATCGAAAACCTGACGCGTCATGAGCGTTACAGCGACATGAACCGTAAGATGTTTGACATGATCCTTACCGAAGCACGAAATTTTGCGATCAAGGAGATCCTGCCCCTAAACGAGGAGGGCGACAGGGTGGGCCTGGTTTTTGAGAACAACCAGGTCAAGGTTCCAGAGAGTTTTCACCGCGTCTACAAACTGATGCGGGAAGGCGAATGGATCGCCATGACCGAGGATCCGGAAGTCGGGGGCCAGGGTATGCCGCATACCATCGCCCAGGCGTCGGCTGAATATATTGTGGGGGCGGACTTTTCTTTCGGGGCATTCGGCTACGCGACCCACGGGGCCGCCAAAATGATCGAGATTTTCGGCACGGAAAAACAAAAAGAGATGTTTCTCAAAAAAATGTATTCCGGCCAGTGGACCGGTACGATGGTATTGACCGAATCGGAAGCCGGCTCCGATGTCGGCAATCTTAGCACGACGGCGGTAAAAAACGAGGACGGCACCTATTCCATCAGCGGCAACAAGATTTTTATCACTGCCGGTGAGCATGATCTTGCCGAAAACATCGTACATCCGGTTCTGGCGCGGATTGAGGGCGCGCCTGCCGGAACCAAGGGGATCTCCCTTTTTATTGTGCCCAAAATTTGGGTCAACGAGGACGGCTCCCTGGGCGAGCCCAATGACGTGGTCTGCGCGGGCATCGAGGAAAAGATGGGAATACATGCCAGCCCGACCTGCCAGTTGGCCTTCGGGGGCAAGGGCAGCTGCCGGGGACTTCTCCTGGGCGAGGAGAACAAGGGCATGAGGGTAATGTTTCACATGATGAACGAGGCCCGTCTGGGTGTGGGGGCTCTGGGGGTGTTTAACGCTTCAAACGCCTATCTGTATGCGCTTAACTATGCCAGGGAACGCGTCCAGGGCCGGGATTTGTCCGAAGCCCTCGATCCGGAGGCAAACCCTGTCACCATCATCAAGCATCCGGATGTCCGGCGGATGCTTATGTGGATGAAGGCGCACTCGGAAGGTATGCGGAGTTTTATCTACTATATTGCCAATCTTTTCGACCATCAGGTGGTTGCTGAAAGCGAAGAAGAAAAAAACAGGCTGGAGGATTATATCAGTCTGCTGACGCCGGTAGTTAAATCCTATTGTACGGACCGCGGGTTTGAATCTACCGTGCTGGCCATACAGACGTACGGCGGGTACGGCTATACCCGGGATTATCCTGTGGAGCGCCTCATGCGGGATTCCAAGATCAACTCTATCTATGAGGGCACCAACGGCATCCAGGCGATGGATCTGCTGGCACGGAAACTGGGCATGAAAAAGGGCGAGATCTTTCTGAATTTCTTGGGGGAAATCCAAAAAACCATCGCCAGCGCCAAGGAAATCGACGGACTGGTAGAGCTTGCCAAGGCCTTGGAGGCCTCGGTCAACCGACTGGGCAGCGTGGCCATGCATATCGGCAAAACGGCCATGTCTCCGGATTTTAAGGTGGCCTTCTCGTATGCCACTGATTTTTTAAACGTCATGGGTGATGTTATAATGGCGTGGATGCTCTTGTGGCGCGCCACAGTGGCTGCGCCTAAATTGGCGGAAATCGTGGGCGATGCCGAAGGCGAGGAGCGAGCGAAGAAAATCAACAAAAACAAGAATGCCGCCTTTTATGAAGGCCAGATAAAATCAGCGCAATATTTTATCGAGAATCTTCTGCCGGTGACCGAGGGCAGGATGGCCTCAATTGAAGCAAACTCCAGTGCCATTGTGGATATTCCGGAAGCCGGTTTCGGGGGCTAAACCCTTTTCCTGCCGGGCGTGCGCCCCCGCCCGCCCGGCAGGTACTGGCCGGCTCGGGGCGTTCGTAGATATCGTTTTTATCGTCTTCTCGGGCGTTGGTTCGGATACCGGGATGCGGCGGCGGAGAATGTATTAAAACGTATTTTTGTCTGCGATGTGCTGGATGCGTGTGTGGGGCGGGGTAGGCCGAAAGGGGGATGCCTATTTCGTTTTACCGTCGAGGATGTCTTCAGCCTCTTCAATACTGGTCACATTTTGTCCCCGATACCCCAGATCAAGGGATACGGTCTCAAACTGTAAATGTCCCAGCATGCCGACCTGGCGATGGACCCTTACGACTTGAGACATACCTGCCTCTAAAAGGCTTTCCTGGGCCTCCTTGATATATTTTTCAAATATTTCATCCTGGTATTCGTAATTTCGGAGATCCGTCAGGCAGGTAAAGTCTTTTTTCAGTTTTAGGCATTCGGATTTCACCTTTTCAACGATCGTCCCCATCTCTTCCTCATTTTCGACCCTGCCGACGGTAATATAGATTCTGTTTTTATCCAGATCCGCCTTAACCTCATGCATGAAACGCCTCCTGTCATCTTTATACCTAAATTGAGCGTTTCAATTTTTTGAAGATTTAATTTTTATTTTATTTTTAGGATATTGGATCATTTTTTAAATCAAAAAATTTGAAACCCTCCGGGATTTCCAATTTCACCGCATCTACTGCGTCAAATGATGTCTCGCATAGGCGCCTATCGCTCGACATCATTTTCCTTGTATCTGCGGCAAACTTGAAAATCGCTCAATTTAGG
>Ga0209943_1000310_pt1 | contig 33501 bp, 23 predicted proteins | sample SalPonR1_B_D2_MG_FD_185698 | JGI IMG/M metagenome (GOLD analysis project Ga0209943, IMG submission 185698) | Salt pond soil microbial communities from South San Francisco under conditions of wetland restoration - Salt Pond MetaG R1_B_D2_MG... ... | reverse complement strand
CCGCCCGCAGGCTAGAATCCCGCCAACGCACCGTGCGCATGCGCCGAGTTTCCTGCCGATGAGCCAGTCACCCTCCATCGTCCGAGGCCCCGCCGCCGTGGAGCAGGCGGCGCAGGTGCTTCGTGACGGCGGCCTCGTCGGCATGCCCACCGAGACGGTGTACGGGCTGGCCGGCGATGCGGGCAACCCCGCGGCCGTGGCACGGATCTTCGCGGCCAAGGGCCGGCCCAGGTTCAATCCGCTCATCTCGCATGTCGCCTCGGTCGAGCTCGCCGCCCGGGAAGGCGAGCTGGACGAACGCGGGCTCGCCCTGGCCGCAGCGTTCTGGCCCGGCCCGCTGACGCTGGTGGTGCCGGCGGCCGCGACCGGGCGCACCTGCGATCTCGCCCGCGCCGGTCTCGGCACCATCGCCCTGCGGGTGCCGGCCCATCCGATGGCGCGGGCGCTGCTCGAGGCCTTTGGCGGACCGGTCTCGGCGCCTTCCGCGAACCCGTCCGGCAGGCTGAGTCCCACCCGCCCGGAAGACGTCGCCCGCGAACTCGGCGATGGAGTGGCGCTGGTGCTGGACGGCGGAGCTTGTGCCGCCGGTATCGAGTCCACCATCGTCTCGCTGCTGCCGGGCGAGCCGCCGGGGCTGCTGCGTCCCGGCGCCATCGAGCGCGAACGTATCGAGGCGGTAGCGGGGCCCCTCGCGAAAGCCGCCGGGGACGCGGTCACCGCGCCCGGTCAACTGGCGTCGCACTACGCGCCCAGGGCCGCCATCCGGCTGGAGGCCGCCGAGGCGCGGGCAGGCGAGGTGTTGCTCGGTTTCGGGCCGCAAGCCCCGCAGGACACCCTCAATCTCTCACCCTCGGGAGATTCCGTGGAGGCGGCAGCCAACCTCTACCGCATGCTGCGGGAACTGGATACGGCCGGCGCGGACACCATCGCGGTCATGCCGATACCCGCCGAGGGCCTCGGCGAGGCCATCAACGACCGGCTGAGGAGAGCGGCCGAGCCACGGGCCGGGGCCCGCCAGGCGGCGGCACGCCGCCCTCCGCTGTAGAGATACTTATTGACGGCCGGCGGCGCATGCCGGAAATTTCCGGTTTTCGGATCGTCTTTCGTAACCCGGCTGTCACATCCCCGTAACCCGCCGCCCATGCTCGTCATGATCCACTGCCGCTCCCGGAGTTTGATCGTGCGATTTCGCACAATTGATTGTGTGATGTCGTAGTCTCGTTCGGCGGGCTAAAAATGGTATTTTCGGCCCACGCAGGTTACTCAGGACTGGCGGCGAGAGCCGCCGAGAGGGAGCGGGCGATGTCAGTCTCGGCTAAGGGAGCAGCCGTTCGTGCCGCTTTGCTTTACGGCATGCTCGGGGGAGTCTGGATCCTGTTTACCGACCGGCTGCTCTACAGTCTGGTGAGCGACGCGGAAGCGATAGCCAGCTGGCAGACGGCCAAAGGCTGGTTATTCGTCGCGGCCAGTGCGGCATTCGTGTTCCTGCTCAGCCTTCGTGCCGCCAAACGTGAAAAAGCCGCACGAGAAAGCGAGGGCGACCTCCTGGTTATCACCGACAGTCTGCCGGGCCCCGTTTCCCGGGTGGATAGCCACGGACGCTATCTATTCGCCAATGCCGCCTACACCGAGTGGTTCGGACTGACGCCGTCGCAGGTCATCGGCCGTACCCAGCGTGACGTGCTCGGGGAGGAGCTGTACGGCCGTATCGCGCCGCATGTGCGCCGCGCACTCGACGGCACGCGCGTGCAGTACAAGGCGCCCACTCACAGCCCGGACGGTAAAGTCCGCTGGGGTCTCGTGACCCTGATACCCGACTTTGGCGAGGCGGGTGATGTGGAGGGTCATTTCACGGTGGTTCTGGACGTCACGGAGCGCGAGGAGGAGCGTCTCGCCAGGGCCGAGACCGAGGAACGCTACCGGCGCCTGGTCGAGGGAGCCGCCGACGCCATCCTGGTCTATCAGGACAACCGAGTGACGCTCGTCAACGAGGCTGCGGTGCGGCTCTACGGTGCCGATTCCAGAGACGAGCTCATCGGACGGGATTGGCACGATTTCGTGGATACGCCGGATCACTATGTCGTGGGCGAGCAACTCGAAGGGCTCAGACAGGGTGAAGAGCTGACGGAACCGCTGCAACTCTCCATCTGCCGGCTGGACGGCGGGCGAGTGCCCGTGGAGGTGTCTGCAAGCCGTTTCCAGGACGGCGACGACGTCTCCCTGCACATCATCGTGCGTGACATCAGCGCCCGCAAGGAAGCCGAGACCGCGCTGCTCGAACTGAACCGGGAACTGGAAGAACGGGTGGCGGCGAGGACCGAAGACCTGGAGATTGCGCGGGAACGTGCCGAGGCGGCCGATCAACTCAAGTCCCTGTTCCTGGCGAGCATGTCCCACGAGCTGCGCACGCCGCTCAACTCGATCATCGGCTTCACCGGGGTATTGCTGCAGGAACTGCCGGGGCCAGTCAACGAGGAGCAGCGCAAGCAGCTCGAGATCGTACAGCGGGCGTCGCGCCACCTGCTGGCGCTCATCAACGACGTCCTGGATATCTCCAAGATCGAGGCGGATGAACTCAGGCTGGAGTCCCGGGATTACGACCTCGCCGCCGTCGTGATGGAAGCAGCGGAGATGGTCCAACCGAAGGCTCACGAGAAGAAACTCGGCTTCCGGCTCGAGATCTCCGAAGGACTCGAACATGCGGTGGGCGATGCGCATCGCCTCAGGCAGGTGCTGACCAACCTTCTCGGCAACGCCGTCAAATTCACGCACACGGGAGAGGTGACGGTCACCGCAGGTATCGAGCTCGAGACGAGCCCGCTGCCGGACACCGAAGGCGGCGTTGCCCGCATCGACGTCGGCGACACCGGCATCGGCATATCCGCTGACGATCAGGCAGAGATATTCCACCCGTTCAGCCAGATCGGCACGGAGGAGAACCCTGCGGTCGAGGGTACGGGACTCGGACTGGCCATCTCGCGGCGGCTCGCAAGGCTGATGGGTGGAGAGATTCTCGTGCACAGCGAGCCCGGCAAGGGCAGCACGTTCACCCTGTATCTGCCACTGAGGCCCTCGCAATGAACCGTTCGATTCTGATCATCGAGGACAATGCCGAAAACCGCTATCTGGCGACCTACCTGCTGGAGGCGAGCGGATGGAACGTCTCTCATGCGGCGGAGGGCGTCGAGGGCATTGCCGCGGCGAGGAAATTGCGACCGGCCATCATCCTTCTGGACATACAGTTGCCGGACATAAACGGTTACGAGGTCGCTCGCAGGCTGCGGGCCGATCCGGCTACCATGAGTATTCCGATTCTCGCTGTCACCTCCCATGCGATGGCAGGAGACAGGCAGGCGGCGCTGGCCGCGGGCTGCTCGGGCTACATCGAGAAGCCGATCGACCCGGCAACCTTCGTCGCCGATATCGAGGGTCTCGCGCCGGAGGCAAGCCCGAGCCGATGACAAGCATCCTCATTGTCGAAGACAACCCGGACAACCGCGAATTGCTGGCACAGCAACTCGGGGCGGCGGGTTACGAGGTCGTCGAGGCCCGCGACGGCATCGACGCACTGGAGAAGGCCCGGGCCGAAGCGCCGGATCTGGTCCTCTCGGACCTGCTGATGCCCCGAATGGACGGTTTCATGCTGGTCCGGGAATGGCGGGCGGATGCGCTGCTGCGCGACATCCCGTTTCTGGTCTACACGGCTACCTTCACCGATGCCCCCGATGAACGGCTGGCGCGGGACCTGGGCGCCGACGACTTCCTGGTGAAACCGATGGAGAGCCGCCAGCTGCTGCAGCGCGTGGAGGCAGCGCTGCACGGCGCCACGGACGATACCCGCCGGCTGATGCGCCCGCCCAGCGACGATACCGACGTGCTGGCCGCCTACAACGAGCGTCTCGGGCGCAAACTGCAACACAAGATCCGCCAGCTGGATCGGACCCGGCAGGCGCTGACCGAAACGGACGAACTCTACAGCTCGCTGTTCCGGAACAACCATCTCGTCATGCTGCTCGTAGACCCGGAGACAGGGCGCATCGTCGATGCCAATCCGGCCGCAGCCAAGTTCTACGGCTGGTCGCGGGACGAGCTGCTGGGTTTTCAGATCCACGACATCAACGCACTCCCGCCGGACGAGGTCACGGCGGAGATGTCCCGCGCCAGCCGGGAGAAGCGCAATTACTTCCTGTTCCGACACCGCCTGGCCGACGGCTCTCTGCGCGACGTTGAGGTCTACAGCGGGCCCATCGCCGTGCGCGGCCGCCACCTGCTGTATTCGATCGTGCACGACATCACCGAGCGTCGTGAGACCGAGCGCCGTCTGCAGAGGACCCAGAACCTGCTGCGCATCGCCTCGAGTGCCGGGCGCGTCGGCGGCTGGGAAGTGGACGTTTCCGCCGACCGCGTCTTCTGGTCGGACGAAGTCTGCCGGATCCACGGCCTGCCCGTCGGCACCACGGTCAGCGTGGCGGACGGCATCAGCTTCTACGCGCCGGAATACCGGCCGCGCATCCGCGAGGTCTTCGAGGCCTGCGCCCGGGACGGCGTTCCCTACGACGAGGAGTTGCAGATCCTCCGGGCCGACGGCCGCCGCCTATGGGTGCGCACCATCGGCGAGCCGATGCGCGACGACGACGGGAAGATCTATGGCGTGCACGGGGCATTTCAGGAAATTGAGGAACAGCGCACGGCTCAGGAGCAGCTGCGTCAACTCTGGCTGGCCGTGGAGCAGAGTCCGGAGAGCATCCTGATTACGGACCACACCCCGGCCATCCTCTATGTCAACGATGCCGCGTGCCGCATATCCGGCTACAGCCGGAAGGAGTTGCTCGGCAGCAACCCCAGCATCCTGGCTTCCGGCAAGACGCCGCGCGCGACCTATGCCGCCATGTGGCAGTCGCTTCGCATGGGACAGCCGTGGTCCGGCATCTTCCACAACCGGCGCAAAGACGGCCGCGAGTACGTCGAGTCGGTGTCCATTGGTCCGGTGCGCCAGCCGGACGGCAAGATCACGCACTATCTCGCGGTCAAGGAAGACATCACCGACAAACGCGAGACCGAGCGCGAGCTCAAGCGCTATCGACACCACCTGGAGGAATTGGTGGAGGAGCGCACACGCCAGCTGGCCGAGGCCCACCGCCAGGCGGAGAGTGCTAACGAGGCCAAGAGCAGCTTCCTCGCGCGGATGAGCCACGAGATCCGCACGCCGATGAACGGCGTGCTCGGCACGCTCGATATCCTGCAAAGCGAGCCGCTGACCGATAATCAGGCCGAACTCGTGGCGACAGTCCGCGAGTCGGGCCGTGCGCTGATGCGCATCATCGACGACATCCTGGATTTCTCGCGTATCGAGGCGGGACGCCTGCAGCTCGAACGCGCCGAGTTCTCTCTCACCGACGCCGTGGAGGGCCTGTGCGGCTCGCTGGTGCCGCTGGCACTGGAGAGAGAGGTGGACCTCCATTGCTTCGTGTCGCCGACGCTGCCCTCCTCAGTCGTCGGCGACGAGGTGCGACTGCGCCAGATCCTCGCGAATCTGGTCGGCAACGCCATCAAGTTCTCCGGGTCCCGCGCGGACCGGAAGGGTCGCGTCACCGTTCGTGCAGAAGCCGTCGGTCAGTCACCCGAGCTCGCCATCGAAGTGGAGGATAACGGCATCGGCATCAGCGAGGAGGCGCAGAAGCGGCTCTTCCAGCCCTTCAGTCAGGCGGAAGAGTCGACGACACGTCGCTTCGGGGGTTCGGGACTCGGTCTCGTCATCGCGAAGCGCCTGACCGACCTGATGGACGGTTCCATCGGCGTCGAGAGCAGGCCGGGCGAAGGCTCGCTCTTCCGTGTACGACTCCCGCTGGAGCCCGCCGTCGAGGATGCGCCTGCCTTCCCCGACCTTTCCGGCCTGCGGGTTCGGGTGCTGGACGACGACGGCATTCCGTGCGAGAGCATCGAGCGCTATCTGACGGATGCCGGTGTGGACGTAGAAGTGGTCCAGCCGAAGCCGGGCGAGGCCGCCGGCGGAGACGAGTCGGCCGATGTGGTCATCCTCCCGGTCTCCCGCTCGGAACGCGGCCGGCGGAGCAAGGCACACTGGCTGCCGGGATCGTCGGGGCGACTGCTGCTGTCGCGTTCCGTGCACCGGTCGCCGAATCCGCTCGGGCCTCATACCGCAGGCCTCAGCGCGCTGGCGCTGCGCCGCCGGGCGCTCCTCGAGGCGGTGGCGGCGGCAGCGGGCAGGATGGTGCTGCGGCCGGAATCCGGACCGGCTTCCAGCCGTCTCGCACCCACCGAGCTACCCGACATCGAGACCGCCGCGGCCCGGGGAGAGCTAATACTGGTGGCGGAAGACGATGCCATAAATCGCAAGGTGATCGCGCGCCAGCTGCAACTACTCGGCCGGGCGGCCGAACTCGCCTGTGACGGTCAGGAGGCCCTGGAGATCTGGCGCAAGGGTCGATCGGCCCTCGTCCTGACCGACCTGCACATGCCCGTTATGGATGGCTACGCGCTGACCGAAGCTATCCGGCGGGAGGAGGCCACGAAGGGCGAGGAGGTCCGACGCACGCCCGTGATCGCCCTTACCGCGAACGCGTTGCGCGGTGAAGCGGAACGGGGTGAGGCCATCGGGCTGGACGACTACGTCACGAAACCCGTGCAATTGGAGCGGCTGCGCGAGGTCATAGACAGCCATCTGCCGCAGGCGCCGTCTCCGGGCGATCGTCCTGCAGAGCCCGCCTCCCGGGAGGTGGCCGGCGATGCTTCTGCCCGGGCACTCGATACCGACGTGCTCCGCAGCCTGATCGGCGACGACGAAGACCTCATCGACGAGTTTCTGCAGGAATTTCTCGAGGCCGCCGAGGGCCTCGTCAGGGATCTCGAGCGCGCGTGCGTGGTCGGTGACAGCCGCCAGGTCGCCACCGTGGCGCACAAGCTGAAGTCGTCCTCGCGCTCCGTGGGCGCAATTGCGCTTGGCGATTGCTGTGCATCGCTGGAACACGAGGCAAGGAGCGAGGAGATCGACTTCCGCAGCGCCCCGGGAAGCACGATTCGTGAGCGATTGGACGCGGTTCGTGACGCAATCGAGCGACGACAGCGCGGCGACGCGGCATGATCATCGCATTGGCCGGCTAACCATGCGCATCCTCATCATTGACGACGATCCGTTTATGCTAAAGCTGCTGTCCCGGCAGCTGGATGCGCTTGGCATGGGCAACGTGACGGCGAGTGAGTGCCCGGTGGCGGCGCTTTCGGTGATCACGGAAGACCCCAACGCCTTTGACGTCCTAATCCTCGATCTCAACATGCCGGGCATGGACGGGATCCAGTTCCTGCGCGAACTCGCCTGGCAGAAATACACCGGAGCGATCATGCTGCTCAGCGGCGAGGACGAGCGGATACTCGCGGCGGCCGAGCGCCTTGCCCGGGCCGAGGGTCTGCCAGTACTCGGTCGTCTCGCCAAGCCCGTGAAGCCGGCTGACCTGCAACTGATGCTCGCCCGGACGCCGGTGGTTCGCACGCCGGAGGCCGAGACTCTGCCGGAATCGCATGTGTTCTCCGAGGAAGACATCCGCAGCGGTCTCGAGGGCCGCGAATTCATCAATTACTATCAGCCGCAGGTGTCCTTTGCCGACGGCTCACTCATCGGCGTGGAGACGCTGGTGCGCTGGGATCACCCTGACGAGGGAATCGTCCCGCCGCATCGATTCATCGCGGTCGCCGAAGAGACCGGACTCATCAACGAGCTGACCACACAGGTGATACGCCTGGCTCTGTCCGACGGCCACCGGTGGCTCGCGCTCGGGCTGGATCTGCGCGTGTCAGTGAACGTATCGATGGCCGACCTCAGGGCTCTGGACTTCCCGGACAGGATCGCTAAAGTGGCGGACCGGTACGCTTTCCCGCTTGATCACCTCGCGCTGGAGATCACCGAGAGCCAGCTCGCCCAGGACTGGCAACTGACGCTCGACGTCGCAGCCCGGCTGAGGCTGAAGGGAATCGTTCTGGCAATCGACGATTTCGGCACCGGTTATTCTTCGCTGAGCCAGCTCCGCGACCTGCCTTTCAACGAACTCAAGCTGGATCGCAGTTTCGTGCACGGTGCAGGCAATACCGCGTCGCTCGGCTCGATCGTCGCCTCGCATCTGGACATGGCGCAGCGGCTCGGTATGAAAGTGGTCGCGGAAGGCATCGAGGACGCCCGAGACTGGCTGTTTCTCGAGCGATCCGGCTGCGATATCGGTCAGGGCTACTTCATGGGGCGTCCCATGCCGCCCGCCAACCTCCTCCTCTGGCAGGAAGAATGGAATACCCGCTACGGCGGCCTCGACCGCAGCCATCATGACTAGGCAGCCGCAAATCCTCGTCATCAGCAATACCACCAGCGACGGTGAGATGGTGGGCGAGTTACTGCAGAAGGAATTCCATCAGGTCGAAGTCTGCACCGATCCCGACGAATACGTACGCATATTCGACCGGGCAGGCGCGGATGTGCTCGTACTGGCTTTCCAGACACTCAAGTCGGCGGAACGCCACTATCTCGGGCTCCTGAAGCACGCCGTGCGGATGCGGGGCGGGCTGCACCGGACCATCCTTCTGTGCGTACGCGAAGAGGTCAAGGAAGCCTATCACCTGTGCCGCAGGCAGCATTTCGACGACTACGTGCTGTTCTGGCCGATCAGCCATGATCCGCACCGGCTCTACATGGCGGTGCATCAGGCGTCGCGAGCGATCGCCGCCGCGGAAAAGCATGGCCCTCATACCGGTGTCTTCGCGCTGCGGACCCATGACGTCGGGGCAGAGGAGGAGCAGCCGATCACTCCGGAAACCGCACCGGAAGCATCGGTTCCCGCGGCATCGACGGCCTCCGCCACATCGGGGGGCGGCCTCGTCCTGCTGGTGGATGACGATCCTTTCCAGCAGAAGCTGATCGCGGCGGCGCTGGCGGGGAGCGGGCTCACGCTCGAGGCTGCCTCTTCGCCGGGGGAGGCGTTCCGCTATCTCGAGCGCAAGGTGCCGGACGTAATCCTCATGGACTACGAACTGCCTGAGATGACCGGGCTGGAAATCACCCGGCGGCTCAGGCAGTCGTCGCGCCTGGTGGACGTGCCCGTGGTCATGCTGACGGGGCACAGCACGAAGGAAGTGGCAATGGGCAGCCTGAGCGCAGGCGCCGCCGACTTCATCGTCAAACCGTTCGAGCGCGACACTTTGCTCAGGAAGTTACGCGCCCAGCTGCCGTGACTGTCCCCTGACAGCCTCTCACCAAGCGTAGGCCACGGGCGCCTCGCCACCGGGCCCCGGAAAGATTTCGTCCAGCCTGTCCAGCGTTTCCCGGTCCAGCTCGATGGAGGCCGCGCGCACGGCGCTCTCCAGCTGCTCCATGGTCCTCGGCCCGATGATGGGCGCGGTGACGACCGGGTTGTGCAGCAGCCACGCAATCGCCACCTCGCCGGGCGGATGGCCGATGTCGCGGCAGAGCCCCTCGTACTGCTCGAGCTGGCCGCGTTTCTTCTCGATGTACTTCGCGAAGTCCTCGTCGGTGCGCCGGCCGGCGTCGTGCTTCTCCAGCGCGCCGCCGAGCAGCCCGCCGCCGAGGGGGCTCCAGGGGATCAGGCCGAGGCCATAGTGGCGGCAGGCGGGAATGACTTCGAGTTCCACCATGCGGTTGTCGAGATGGTAGGTGCTCTGCTCGCTCACCAGGCCCATGAAACCGCGCCGCGAAGCCTCCTGACAGGCCGTGGCGATGTCCCAGCCGGCGAAGTTGCTGGAGCCGACATAGACCACCTTGCCCTGCCCCACCAGCGCGTCGAAGCTCTGCCAGATCTCGTCCCAGGGACAGGCCCGGTCGATGTGGTGCATCTGATAGAGATCGATGTGCTCCGTCTGCAGGCGCCGCAGGCTGCCCTCGCAGTGCTTGCGTATCTTGTAGGCGCTGAGGCTGGAGCCGTCGCTGTTCACTTCCGGCAGGTTCGCCTTCCGGTCCACCGGGTTGTAGACCTTGGTAGCCAGGACGATCGCATCCCGACGCCCGCCGCCCTGGGCGAGCCAGCGGCCGATGATCTCCTCTGTGTGGCCGTTCTCCACCGCCCAGCCGTAGACGTCCGCCGTATCGAAGAAGTTGATGCCGAGCTCCAGCGCCCGGTCCATGATGCGGAAGCTGTCCTCCTCCGAGGTGTGCCAGCCGAAATTCATCGTGCCCAGACAGAGATTACTGACCAGGACGCCGTGTTTTCCGAGTCGTCTGTGTGTGATCGACATTGCTCAGGCCTTCTGTTGCTGCGGCGATTACGGGGTGGAACGGTTATGATCCCGCAACATGATGGTACGCCATCGATGACCCGGGCAACCTGGGCGCGGGTCGGGGGGACCGGCGGACAATGATAACAACCGCGCTGAATCACCTGGATGCGACCTTCCTCAATATCGAGCGCCCGCAGGACCCCTGGAGCATCCATCTCGAGCTGCACCTGCAAAAGCGTATCGATGAGGAACGTCTGCGGGCGGCGATCCGCCATGCGCAGCGGCTCCACCCGCTCGCGCGTGCCCGGCTGCGCCCCTATCACGCCGGTTCGCTGAGCTACAGCTGGGAGATCGGCGAGCGATCGGACGTCGAGCCGCTGCGCGTCCGGGCGGCGGACAACGGGCAGGAACTCGCGGAGCTGCGAGCCGAATTGCTGAGCGCCAGCGTGCCGCTCGACGTCTCGCCCGGCTTCCGTCTGCTGCTGGTGCGCGTCCCGGACGGCGACCGCCTGCTCATCAATCTGCATCACGCCGTGGCGGACGGCCTCTCCGCGTTCCGGATCATGACGTCCATCGTGCGCCGCTACGCCGGGGAGGAGGATCCGGTACCCGGCGTGGACCCGTTGGCCGTGCGCGACCTGAGATCGCTGGCGGCGGCACAGAGTCTGCGCGAGCGTATGGAACGGCTAGGGCTGTTTGCCGAATACCTGATGCGCTCGACGACCGCGCCCGTGCGCGTCAACGGCCGTGGCGTCCCGGCGGGCGATCCGGACGAGGCACCCGGCTACGGCGTGCACCTGCTGGGGCTCACGGCGGAAGAGACGGCACGCTTCCTTGCGAGCCGCCGGAAACCGGCGACGATCAACGACATGCTGCTGGCAGGGCTCGCCCTCACGATACGGGAATGGAACCGGGACACCGGCGGCAGGACCGGCAAGATCTCGATGATGATGCCGGTGAACCTGCGGCCGCGGGAATGGTGGTTCGAAGTGGTCTCCAACTTCTCCTCGTACGTGAACGTCATCCTCGACGAGTCCGACCAGCGGGACTTCGCCGCCGCCGTGAGCGCCGTCTGCCGACAGACGGTGCGGCTCAAGGAGGCGGGAGCGGCCGGTACCCTGATCGACGTGCTCTCCATCCCGCGATTCCTGCCCGCCGTACTGAAGGCCCGCCTGCGGGAGATCGCGCCGACCGTCGGCAGGGGGCACGTGCAGACGAGCTGGCTGTCGAATCTGGGCCGCCTGGCGGCCGCGCCGGTCATGGGCGATGCGGGCCCGGTGAGCGCCATCTACTTCTCGCCGCCGGCGCACATGCCGATGGGCGTGTCGGTGGGCGCCGTTTCGCTGGAAGACCGCATGACCCTGACGCTGCGTTACCGCAAAGCCGTGTTCGATGCCGCGGCAGCGAAGGAATTCGCCGAGCGCTATCGGGCGATCCTGCTCGGCGACGGGCGGTAGAAGGGCACCGGACACAAGCCTGCAGGCAAGGAATTGCGAAGACTTCTGCGATCGATCGCAGAGGGGGAGTAACACCGATGAAGACCGGAAAGCTGCCCGCGGACCCCCCGCCACTGCGCTGGGGCTTCGTCGGCACCGGCAATATCGCCGGCTGGATGGCCGACGTGGTCCGAGGATCGCCGTCGGCAGAACTCGCCGCCGTCGCCAGCCGACGCATGGAGACTGCCTCGGCGTTCGCCACGGCTCACGGCGCCGGAAAGGCCTTCGATTCCTGGGAACGGATGCTCGCGTCGGACGGCATCGACGCCGTCTACGTCGCCACACCCACGGCGCTGCGCGAAGAGATCTGCCTGGCGGCCGCCGCAGCGGGCAGGCACGTGCTCGGCGAGAAGCCGTTCGCGAGCCTGGACTCGCTGCAGCGGATCACGGCTGCATGCCGCGAGAACGGCGTGGCGTTCATGGACGCGACCCACTTCGTCCATCATCCGCGGACGGCGCAGGTACTGGGGCACGCGGCGGAGCTGACGGGTCGGCCGCGATCGCTGGACTCGTCTTTCCTGATCAGCCTGACGGACCGCCGCGACATCCGCTACGACCCGGCCCTGGAGCCCCTGGGGGCGCTCGGCGATCTCGGCTGGTACAACATGCGGGCCGCGCTGCAATACCTGGCCCCGGACAGCGCCGTGCGCTCCGTCAGCGCCCGACTCCGGCACGACGAGCCGACCGGCGCCATCATCGCCGGCGAGGGCTCGATCGAGTTCGACAACGACGCGGTTTCGACCTGGCGTTGCGCCTTCGACGCCGATACCGTCTCCATCGGCCTGACGCTGTCGGGCAGCCGTGGGCGTATCCACATGGAGAACTTCGTGGGCGAGGACGAGGGCGGCACGGCGAGCTACCGCTATTGGGCCGATGACGCCCCCGGCACGGCCGGGACCGCGGTCCGCGTGGACTCGTCGCACTCCGGTCCAGCACTCATGTTCCGTAATTTCGCAGTCGACGCCCGCGACCCGACCCTGCGGGAGCAGCGCATGCACGCCGCAGAACGCACGCAGGCACTGCTCGACGCGGTTCGTGTAGGCTTCGGCCCTGACACAGGCTCACAACAGGAACCCCGGAATGAGCAACCGAGAGGCTGACTGGCGGGATGCGCTCCCCGAGGCGTTCAAGGCCTATCGCAGCGGGCGCGACATCGACGAGGTGGAGTGCATCGTGCCGGACCTCGCCGGCATGTCGCGCGGCAAGGCGATGCCCGCCAAGAAGTTCAGCCCCGACTACGTGACCTACCTGCCGGTGTCGATCTTCTACCAGACGATTTCGGGGCTGGACGTCCAGATGGACATCGACAACCAGTGGGCGGAGGGGGACCTGATGCTGCGGCCCGACATGCCCACGGCGCGGGCCGTGCCGTGGGCGAAGGAACCGACGCTGCAGATCATCCACGATCTGTACACGCGCGACGGCGTGCCGGTCGCCATCGCGCCGCGGCAGGTGCTGAAGAACGTGGTTCAGCGCTATGCGGACCGGGGCTGGGCGCCGGTGGTGGCGCCGGAACTCGAGTTCTACCTGATCAAGCCCAACACGGACCCGAACGAGCCCATCGAGGCGCCGCTCGGCCGCACCGGGCGCCGCCGCACCAGCCGGCAGTCGTATTCCATGTCGGCGGTGGACGACTACGGTCCGGTCATCGACACCATCTACCGCTTCGCCGAGGACGCGGGTCTCGCGATCGACACGGTGATCCAGGAGGACGGCGCCGGCCAGGTCGAGATAAATCTCACCCACGGCGAGCCGCTGCTGCTGGCCGACCAGGTGTTCTACTTCAAGCGCATCATCCGGGAGGCCGCCCTCAATCACGACATGTTCGCCACGTTCATGGCCAAGCCCATGCGCGACGAGCCGGGCTCCGCGATGCACGTGCACCAGAGCGTCCTGGACGCGGACGGCAACAACCTGTTCAGCCGCACCGATGGCAGCGAGAGCGACGTGTTCCGGCACTTCATCGGCGGCAGCCAGCACTACCTGCCACAGGCGATGCCGGTGCTGGCCCCGTACGTGAACAGCTACCGCCGCTTCCACGACGAGGAATCCAGCGCCCCGACCAATTTCGCCTGGGGCTACGACAACCGGGCGACAGGCCTGCGAGTGCCGAACTCGAGTCCGGAGAATCGCCGAATGGAGAATCGCGTGGTCGGCGTCGACGCGAACCCGTACCTGGCGATCGCCGTCGGTCTCGCCTGCGGCTACCTGGGCATGCTGCACGCCACCGAACCCGGCCCGCCCGAGCCGGGCGAGCCCGACGAGGACGCCTGGCCGATCCCCACCACCCTCGACGAGGCGCTGACCCGTTTCGAGGCCGCCACCGAGATGCATGAGGTGCTGGGCGAGCAGTTCTGCATGGTGTTCGACGCCGTCAAGCGCGCCGAGATGCGGCAGTTCCACCGCGAGATCAGCCCGTGGGAGCGCGAGCACCTGCTGCTGAACGTGTGAGCGCAGCGACGAAGTCGACGAAGCGCGGGTCATCCCGGATCGAATCGTAGTAGGGCAGGTACGGCTCGATAAAGGGAATCGCCTGGCTCGGCTCCGCGAGTCCGGAACGCAGACACTCCACCGCGGCGGCAGCAGCGGCGGCAATGCCCAGGGCCCGGCAGGCGTGATGTCTCAGGGTGAGCCGCTCCGCCAGGTCCGCGGTAGCCTCGCGAAACCAGGTCCGGACCAGGCGCTGCGTCTCGGTCCGGTCTCCCTCGGCCGCCGTTACATAGGCCATGGCCAGGTAGCCGTTGACTGCGAAGTCCGGGACCGCCCGCTCCGCTGCCACCTGCCGTCGCGCCTCGGCCAGGACCGAGCCTCTCGGTTCCGGTCCATTCAGGACCCGCTCTGTGATGGCGCGAGCCAGCCCGACATCGGGAACGTCGAGCGGCGACCAGACCTCCTCCGGAAAGTCGGCCTGCTGAACGGCGCGGAGCAGGGCAGTCGCGCCAGCGTAATCCCGGGCGGCGATATGCGCCTCCCACAGCTCGAAAGGGGCGGCCTCCGCGCCGTACTCCCGTTGCAGCGCCACGAGATCGTCGAGCAGCCGGCCGGGCTCCCCGTGCTCACGCACGCGCAGGGTGCTGCGCAAGGCGGACAGCCTGAAGCTCTCGAACGGCGCGCTCTCGAGTTCGTCCAGCGCCTCGTCGTATCGGTGAGCAGCCATCAGGTTGATCACCAGCCTGCGGGTCCAGTAAGGACTCCTCGGGTCCAGGGTACGCGCCTCGCGGAGCGACTCGATCACGCCGTCGATATCGCCCTGGCGGCGCTGTATCCACGACTGCAGCTCCAGCACCTGGGGATCGCTCGGCCTCAGGTTCTGCGCCTGCGTGATCAGGTCGAAGGCGCGATCGTGGTCCTTCAGAATGTAATAGGTGTAGTAGCTCTGCGCGATCAGGTACTCGGAGGACTCCGGCGCCACCATCCGGATGCGCTCCAGCTGGCTCTCCAGGCGCCGGATCGATGCCGGATCCCGATGCTGGATATTGCTGTAGCTCAGCGAGCCGGCCAGCTCCGCCCAGGCCCGGACGAACTCCGGGTCCAGCGCCACGGCGCGCTCCAGCGCCGCCACATAGGCGGGTGCCGCGATGGTCTCGGTGTCCCGCAACTCCATCGCCTCGTGGTAGGCGCGGTACGCGGCCATGTTGTCGGTCGGGAGCACATCGAGCTGGGTGGCATCCTGCCGGGTCAGGGTGGATTGCAGGGCAGAGGCGATCGATCGTGCGATCTCTGCCTGGATGTCGAAGATATTCGCCGGGGTCAGTTCCCGGTCGTACTGCTGAGCCCACAGGTGCACGTCGGTGCGCGCATCGATCAACTGGACGTTGATGCGGAGCTGGTCGCCGATGCGCTGCACGCCGCCCTCCAGTATGGCGTCGGCACCCAGCTCACGGCCGATCTCGCGGATATTGCGCTGACTGTCCCGGTATTCCGACACCGAGGTGCGGGAGATCACCCGCATCGACTGCAGCTGCGCCAGCTGGGTCAGCAGGTCATCGTGCACCCCGCGGGCGAAGAAATCGCTTTCGCCGGCCAGTCCCGCAGAGATAAACGGCAGCACCGCCACCATCGGAGCGCCGGTAGTCTCCGACCCGCCGGCGGACTGCAGCCCGTCGCCGAGCAGGCGGAATACGCCGAATGCGACGGCCGCCGCCACGACGATCAGAGCGACGGGCATCCAGCGCCTGCCGCTTTGCGGCCGATGGGCGGCCGTCGCGGGACCAGGCGCCGCGTCGGCCGCGCCGTCGTCTGCCGCTGCGCCTGCGGACCGGTCCGACGGTCGGTTCGACGGTCGGTCCGACGGTCGGTTCGACAATTGATTCGACAATCGCTCCGGGGGCGGCGGGAAGTGGCTGATGAAGCCCCGCCGCACCACTGTCTCGATGTAGGCATTCCGCTCATCCGGCGACAACTGGTTGCGCAGGATCGAGATGCAGCGGTTGACGGCGTGGTCGGAGACGACCCGATTGTCCCACACCGCAGCCATCAGCTCGTCCCGGCTGATCAGCGTGTCCTGCCGGGTCAGGAAGTAATCCAGCAGCCTGGCCACCTGCGGCTCCAGCCGGGTGGTCGTCGCGCCGTCGAAAAGATCGCCCGTGCCGGGGTCGAACCGCCAGCGACCGAATTCATGGGGCATCGGACCGACGCTGGCGGAGCCGTTCACCGGGCACTCCGCCGGAGAGTCGGGCCGGACGGGCGGGCGGGCAGCCGGAGACTGCCGCATTCATCCTTTTTCCCCAGAAACATCCGAACCCCGGCCGTATCGATACAGATCAGCAATACATCGGCAGAAAATCAGCGTTCGATCAGGCGCCCGGGCCCACTCCTCGCCACACTCTGATGCCATGCCGCCGGACAAGGGGGCAGGCCCAGGAACCCGATTGTAGAGCCAATCGCGGCTCGTGGGCGCAGCCAGTCGACAAATTTGTCGATCCACAGGCCGTTCGGGGGAGATATGAAAACGACGAGCCTGAGTGCCGCGGAATCAGTCAGCCGCACGAGCGAGAAGATCGACAGCCGGCAGGTCTCACCGGCGGTCCGGATGTATGACGTCCTCTCCCCAGAGCGTCAGACGCCGGGCCGCCGGGTCTTGCTGCCGGACAACCATCCCGATTAAAGGATCCTGGAGGAGAATATGAACAAGAAAATCCTGATTGCCACGCTACTGCTGACCGCCTGGTCGCTGCCCGCGCAGACCGTTCAGGCCGGGGAGACGCCGTCCGCCAGGCCCTTCGCCAAGACCGTTCCCGCCCTGACCGGCGCGCCGCCGGAAGGATTTACCATCGGCCGGGGATCGATTGCCTACAACGGCTCCGTCGACGGCTCCATCTACAAGGTGGACCTGCGCAGCGGCGAGGGGGAAGTCCTCGTCCCGGCCGAACCCGGTTTCGACATATTCACGCAATGCTACAAGCTCGGCATGCGCGTCGATCGCCGCAGCAATTACCTGTTTGTCGCGGGGTGCCTCGGAGGCAATGCCTACGTCTTCGACGCGGAGACCGGTGACGAGATCATGAACTACGAGCTCGCACCGGCGTTCTCGACGGTCATCAACGACCTGGCAATCACGAGGGAAGCCGTTTACTTCACCGATTTCACGCAACCGTTCCTGTACCGGCTGCCGCTGGCCGGGAACGGCCGGCTGCCTCCCGAGTCCGCCGTCATGGCGTTGCCCCTGAGTGGCGATTTCGTGGCCGACGACCCGACCTGTTGCGCCGGCAACGGCATCGTCGCCACCCCGGACGGGGAGACGCTGATCGTCGGCAACTCGAACAACGCACAGATCTATAAGGTGGACCCGGCCACCGGCCACGCGGACAGAATCGACGTGAATCCGCCGCTGGTCGGCTTCATCGACGGCATCGTGCTGCGCCAGGGCAAGCTGTACGTCCTGACTCCCTCCGGCGACGGCTCCGGCGGCGACTGGGTACAGGTCGTGGCACTCGACAAGGACATGCTCACGGGCACTGTCGTGCAGGTCATCACCGATCCCGACATGGATGGTGTGGCGAGCGGCGCGTTCTTCGGCAATTCCCTGTACGTGAACAATGCCCGCTACACGACGTTCCCGGAGGCCGATACCGAGTACTGGCTCACGCGGCTGGATGTCGGCAGCGGAGGCAGCCGGAAAGAGTAAATCAACCGGGCCCGCCCGAGGCCGCCCTGTGATGGATCTCACGGAATCCGCCCCGCCCCTCGCGGTCTAATATCTGCGGAGGCCGGCAAGCCCGATTCTCCCAAGACGGCGCCGGCCCCCGCAGGCACCAGGATGGTGCAGGAGGTATGGCATGGACTACGTCGAAGTCTATTTCACGTTCAACGCGGTCTCACTCGCGGTTCTCTGTGCGGCTGTGGCCGTAGCCTGTTATCTGGCCCATCGCCACCATCATCACTGAGGCCGCACAGGCCGCCTCGATTCCGCCGTCAGTCGGCAGCCGCGTAGCCCGGTCCCTTCACGAAACGGCCGGGCGTGGCGCCGGTATGTTCGCCTTCCAGCAGGACAGGCACGCCGTTGACGATCACGTGCTCGACGCCGGTGGAGTACTGGTGGGGCTCGGCGAACGTCGCGTGATCCTGGATGGTCTCAGGATCGAACACGACGACGTCGGCATAGTACTGCTCCTTCAGAGCGCCGCGCCCGGCAATCTTCAGATTCTCCGCCGGCAGGCTGGTCAGCCGCCGTACGGCCTCCTGCAGCGTGATCACCTGCTCTTCGCGCACGTATTTGCCCAGTAATCTCGCGAACGTCCCGTAGGCGCGCGGATGCGTGTTCGACAGGAGGAACTTGCCCTCCGGCGCCAGGGATTCCGCATCGGAGCCGAACGCCATCCAGGGCTTCGCGATCTTCTTTTTCACGTTCTCCTCGGACATGATGAAGTAGATCGTACCCACCCGACTGCCGTCCTCGAGCACCAGGTCCATCATCGTCGTGACCGGCGCGGTGCCGCGCATCTCCGCCACCTCGGCCAGGGTCTTGCCGGTCAGCGACTTCAGCTCCGGGTTCTTGAAACCCACCAGCACCAGATTCTCCGGTCCGCCGGCGGCGAGATACAGGTTCTCCCAGTCGTCCGAGGGCGTGAGGATCTCCTTCTCCAGCCTGGCCCGCACTTCCGGCCTCCGCAGCCGCTCCGCCCAGGCTTCGTAGCCGCCTTCCTGCACCCAGGGCGGCATCGACGCGTTCAGGCCGGTGGCGCCCGCGGTGTAGGTGTACATGTCGGCGGTGATATCCAGCCCCTCGGCGCGGGCCGCCTCGATGCGCTCGAAGACCGTCTCCAGCTTGTCGAAGTTGGCCGCGCCGGCGGCCTTCAGGTGATAGATCTCCGCGCCGATGTCGGCCTCACGGGCGATGGTGATCAGCTCGTCCACGGCCTCCACGAACTGGGCGCCCTCGCTGCGCATGTGGGAGATGTAGCGGCCGCCGTACTCCGCCGCCACCTCCGCCAGCGCTATCAGCTCCGCCGTGTCCGCATAGAACGCCGGCGCATAAATCAGGGACGAGCCGACGCCGAGCGCACCCTCCTCCATGGCCGTGCGGACGAGTCCGCGCATGCGCTCCAGCTCCTCCGGTGTCGGCGCCCGGTCCTCGTAGCCCAGCTCGTGGATGCGCACCGTCGTGGCGCCGACGAACGAGGCCACGTTGGTGGAGATGCCCTTGTCCTCCAGATACCGCAGATACTCGCCCAGGGTGGACCACGTGATGTCGAAGGTGATGTCGCCCTGGCGCTCCAGCGCCTCGGCCTTCATGGCCTCATTGACGGGCCCCATGGTCCAGCCCTCACCCATGACCTCCAGCGTCACGCCCTGGCGGATGTCGCTCTGCGAGCGCCCGTCCTCGATCAGCGACTCGGTGGCCCAGCTCAGCATGTTGATGAAGCCGGGCGCGACGGCCAGACCGCTCGCATCGATGACCCGCTCGGCCGTGCCGAGATCCGTGCCGATGGCGGCGATGCGGTCGTCCGCGATGGCGACGTCGGCGACGTACGGCTCGCCGCCGAAGCCGTCGTACACCGTGCCGTTCTCGATCAGCAGGTCGTAGCGGACCGCCTCCGGCTGCGCGGTCTGTCCTGACTGCCCGGGCGTCTGTTCGCCCGCACAGCCGGTGACCACGAGCGCGGCGAGAACGAGCAGAGAGTATCTTTTCAGCATGAGTTCCATCCTTTCCGTTAGCGCGACGGGCAACCCCGCATCGAGCCCCCTGGGGCGGCTTTGGATCCGCCGCCAAGGATACGTTATCCGGCTACCCGTATTCCTGCCGGATTCCTGGCGGCGACCTCCCCATCGGCGCGCGGTAAGGCTAGACTGGCCGCCTGACCGACCGGGAGAGATTCATGACCGCACTGCTCGAAGTCACCGAACACGAAACCCACTGCCTGCTGGCCATGGACGACGGCAAGGCCAACGCCCTGTCCTTCGACATGCTCGACAGCCTGAACGCCGGCCTCGACCAGGCCGCCGCCGCCGGCAAGATCGTTATCGTCACCGGCCGCCCGGGCAAGTTCTGTGCGGGCTTCGACCTGTCGGTGATGGGTCAGGGCGGCGAGGATGCCGCGAGACTCCTGCGCCAGGGCGCCGAGGTCGCCAACCGGCTGCTGACATTCGAGACACCGGTGGTTCTGGCCGTCAGCGGGCACGCGCTCGCCATGGGCGCGCTGCTGTGCCTGTCGGCCGACTACCGCATCGGCACGGCGGGCGATTACAAACTCGGCCTTAACGAGGTGGCCATCGGCATGACGCTGCCCTGGTTCGGGGTAGAACTCGCCCGGGCGCGGCTGGCGCAGGTACACCTCGACCAGGCCGTCGGACTGGCGAGAATCTACGACCCCGCGGGCGCCGTGAAGGCCGGGTTCCTGGACGAGGCGGTGCCGGCGGGCGAGCTCGGGAGCCGGGCCGCCGACATGGCCGCTGCCTTCGCCACCCTCAACATGGAGGCGCATCGCAATACCAAGCGGCGGGTACGGGAGCCGCTCTCGGAGCGCCTGGAACTGGCATTGCAGCGGGATTTCGCGGCCGGCGGCGTGCAGGTGGCCTCGTCCTGAGGCCGCAGCGCTGATACCGTGAAAGACAACGGATTCCGCGCACCGTCACCGCACTTCGAGAGTACCTCCAATGAAAGACGACGATTATCCGTTACCGGGCGGACGCGCCCGGCGACGCCAACTGGAAGACGAGCGCACCGCACTGCACGGCGAGATGGCTGCCCTCCGGTCGTCGTTGCCGAATGACGAGCCGGACGCCGCGGTTGCGGAGACGCTGGCCGCACTGGAGCAACGGATCGAGTCGATCGAGGGGGAACTCGAGCGCATCACGCTCGCAGCGGAAATCGAACGCCAGAAAGACGCATGAATCCGGCATTCCGCCGCGGTAGCGTGTCGCGTTACGAGTCCAGCTGTTGAAATTGCCTGGTTCTCCCGCCTATCGGCTAGACTGGCTGCGAGGTGCGACCGGCTTCGGCGCACGCGGTGAAACAATAATTCCAGCGGGGCGTGCCTATGAAATCGGCTCTTTCCATTTGTTTGTCCGCCGGGCTGCTGTCTGGCCTGGCGATCGGTACGGACGCCAGCGCCGAGGTGGTCGTGGGCGATCGCAGCGTGGGCTGCGCGGACGATCCGGCGTGCATCAACCGCCTGCATCCCGATATCCCGATGGTCGCCAGCGCCGAGCCGGGCGAGCGTATCGTGTTTCTCGGCCGCGACGCTTTCGACCTGACCCTCGATCCGGATGAGTCCTCGAGTGCGAAGAGCATGCCGCGGGAAGGAGTCGGCATCGTCCACGCGCTGACCGGACCGGTCTCTATCGAAGGCGCCAAGGCAGGCGATGTGCTGGCGGTGACCATCGAGGCACTCGAACCTGACGACGTCGGCTGGACCACCGCCGGACCGTTCGGCTTCGCAGGAGACCAGTTCGGCACGGACGAGCGTTTCATCGTCTGGCGCATTAATGAGGAATACGCCGTCAGCGACGCACTGCCGGGCGTGCGCATTCCGAACGCGAGTTTTCCGGGCGTCGTGACGACACTGCCCGGCGAGGCGTTGCTCGCCGATGCGCTGACGCGGGAGAGTCAGCTGCTCGGAGCCGGCGGCGCCGTGATGGGCCCCGACCCGGACGAGGCGGCGCCTGCGGCCTTGTGCGGGCCGGAAGGCACGAAGCCGTCGGAATGCCTGCGAACCATCCCGCCGCGGGAGCACGGCGGCAACATGGACATCCGTTACATCACGACCGGCACCACCGTCTATCTGCCGTGTCTGGTCGATGGCTGCGGACTCGCTGTCGGCGACTTCCACTATGCCCAGGGCGACGGCGAGGTGGCGGGCACGGCCATCGAGATGGGGGGCCGGCTGACGGTCACCACCCGTATCGTCGACGACCCGCCCGACCTGTCCCGCGGCCCGCATTACGAGGGGCCGGCAGGGGTACTCGGGATACCCTCGGAGCGCTTCTACGCGGTGACCGGGTTCCCGCTGAAAGAGAAGGGCACCGTGCCCGCGGACCTCGCATACCTGGAGTCGCCGAAGATCGCGGAACTGACCAATCTGTCTGCCGACATCAATCTTGCGGCGCGAAATGCGCTGGCTGCCATGATCGACCACATCGTCGCGGAGTACGGCTATGACCGGACACAGGCGTACATGATCGCCAGCGTCGCGGTGGACATGCGTATCGGCCAGCTGGTCGACGTGCCGAACGTCGGTGTGACCGCGGTATTGCCGCTGGATATATTCGTGGACCGAGAGTAATGCCGGCGGCGGAGATCGAGCGGCAGCAGGACGCCTGACTCCGCGGTTCCCCGCACCGGTCACGATGCCGTCGCGCCGGGGCCGGCGCTCATCTATCATCGACCGGCGCGGATTCCTGACATGAGCGGGCGCCAGTGTACGAACTCATCCACCAGTCGCCGTTCACCGAAATCGCCTCCTTGCTGGTGCTGGCGGCGGCGGTCGGCTCGATCGGCCTGCTGCTGCGCCAGCCGCTCATCGTCAGCTTCATCGCCGTCGGACTGCTGGCGGGCCCCTCCGTGCTGGACCTGGTCCGCTCGGAGCCCCAGATCACACTGCTCTCGCAGCTGGGCATCGCCGTCCTGCTCTTCCTGGTCGGAATCAAGCTCGACATCAAACTGATCAGGACCCTGGGCACGGTCTCGCTGATGACCGGCCTCGGCCAGGTCCTGTTCACCTCTCTGTTCGGCTTCCTGATCGGGCTCGCGCTGGGCTTCGATGCGGTCACCAGCCTGTACGTCGCTGTCGCGCTCACGTTCTCGAGTACGATCATTATCGTCAAGCTCCTGTCCGACAAGCGCGAAATCGATTCGCTGCACGGCCAGATCGCGCTCGGTTTCCTGATCGTCCAGGATCTGGTGGTGGTGTTCGCAATGATCGCCCTTTCGGCCATCGGGATGGGCGGCGGCGAACATGGCGGCGCATCCGTGCTCCGGGTGCTGGTCTCCAGCCTGGCGCTGGTCGCGGTGGTCGTGATCTTCGTGCGCTACATTGCCGACCCGCTCATCGAGAAGCTGGCGCAGGCCCCGGAACTGCTGCTCGTATTCGCCATCGCACAGGCGGCGCTTTTCGCCGCGGCCGGCGACCTCGCCGGGCTCGGCAAGGAGGTGGGCGGCCTGCTGGCGGGAATCTCTCTCGCCTCCACCCCCTACCGCGAGACCATTGCAGCCAGGCTCGCGCCGCTGCGTGACTTTCTGCTGCTCTTCTTCTTCATCGCCCTCGGCTCTGCGCTCGACCTGTCGGTGCTGGGTTCCAATATCTTCGCGGCGGTCGTGTTTTCGCTCTTCGTCCTGATCGGCAACCCGCTGATCGTGCTGGGTATCATGGGGGGAATGGGCTATCGCAAACGCACCGGCTTTCTCGCCGGTCTCACCGTGGCGCAGATCAGCGAGTTCTCGCTCATATTCATCGCCATGGGAGCCTCCCTGGGCCACGTGGCATCCGATGCGCTCGGCCTGGTCACCCTCGTGGGACTCGTGACCATCGGCGTATCCACCTACATGATCACTTACTCGCACCAGCTGTATGCCGTATTCGAACCGCTGCTCGGCGTGTTCGAGCGCAGTAACACGCCCGCCGAGCCCGCGGAGGGCGAAGCACATGTCGCGGACCGCTATGAGGTGATCATTTTCGGTCTCGGCCGGTTCGGCACCGCGATAGGCATGCGTCTCGACAACATGGGCATCCCGGTCCTGGGGGTCGACTTCAACCCGGTTGCCGTGCGGCGCTGGCGCTCCCTGGGTCTCGAGGCGGAATACGGCGATGCGAGCGACCCGGAATTCCTGGCCACGCTGCCTCTCGACCGGTCCGGCTGGCTGGTCTCGACGATGCCCGTGCAACCCACGAGCCTCAGTTACGAGGACGTCCAGGAGACGCTGCTGCAGGTGAGCCGGAGCGCGGGTTTCACGGGCCGGATCGCCGTTACGTCACACAAGCAAATGGACACCGAGGAGCTCAGGGAAGCCGGTGCCGACCTGGTGCTGGAGCCCTTCCAGGATGCGGCCGACCGGGCCGTGGATCTGCTCACGGGGAGTGAGCAGAGAGCGCGCACCGCGATCCCCGAGGGCGAGCTCGGCGACAAGAGCCTGCCCTGAGCCTGCAGGCAGCGGTCAGCGGGGCAGGCGTACCGGCGAGACGAAACCCGGTCCTTTCACGGCCAGTACCGCGCAGGGCAGTTGTTCCAGGATCGACTCGGCGGTATTGCCGATGATCAGCCCCGAGATTCCGGTCCGCGCCACCGTCCCCATCACCACCAGATCGGCTTCCAGTTCCGTGACGAGGTGTGGCACCGCAGTCACGGCCGGGCCGCGCGCGAGATGGTATCGAGGGGCGATGTAGTCATAGCTCTCGTCTCCGAGCCAGTCCTTCAATTGGGCTCCGATGTGCTCCAGTCCTCTCGCGTGCGCCGACCGCTCCGCCTCCGCGTAATCCGCAGCCGCGCTGTCGGGCACGGCGGCCCAGCGCCGGATCACATCCTCTGCCGGCGCATCCCACGCATGGACCACATGCAACTCGGCAAAATCCGAGACCGACAGCGCAGCGGCCAGTTCCAGAATCGTGCGGTTGAGTGCTGTGGCCGCTTGCTGCGGCTCCGCCGGGTCGAAATCCACCGCGGCGAGAATCCGGCCGTAGTTGGTCTTCTCCGCGGGCCTGGTCAGCCACAGCGGGCAGGGACACTTGCGCAGAAGATGCATGTCGTCGGCGCCGAAGAGCCGTCGGAGATAGGGCGGGTCCTCCGCTGCCTTGATAACCAGGTCGTAACCGTCCGCCAGCACGGCGCGGATGACCTGCAGGAATTCGGTCCCCTCCAGCAGCCGCAGGGCGAGATCGATCCTGTCGCCGAAGGGACGAGCCATCGCCTCCAGCGACTCCAGATGCTGGGCTCTCGTCCACTCGCGCAGTGCCTCGGACGTGGGGCCGCCCTCCGGCAGGCGCATGTCCGTCGAGAGGCGGGGGATCACCCGGGCGAGAGTCAGCGCGGACTGGTTGTTCTCCGCCAGGGACACGGCGCGCTCGAGTGCCGCGGCATCCGACGGCTTGTCCACCACACAAAGGATGTTCCGGAAGCGTTGCATGTGAGGGTTCCCGCCTGCGGTCATGGCGCCTGAGGCGCACAACGGGGGTCATTATCGCGACAATGCAGGGCCGTCACCAGCCCCGGCCGGGGCGCAACGACTGCCTCGGCGTAACGGCACGGTCAGTTCGGCGGCAGAAATACCCGGAACGAGCTCGCTTGATATGCTGGTCGAGCAAGCAGAGGACTCCACTGGCAAGACACCGGAGGCGAAACATGACCAAGCACATCTTCGTGATCGGGCTTGACGACTTCAATCTGAAGGAACTGCAGACGGTCCGCAACGCCACCGAGTACGAGTTCCACGGACTCGTCGACTACGACACCATGGTGCTGCCGGCTTCCTACCCCATGGACGAGATCATGGCCGAGGCGCGCAAGACGCTGGAAGAGGCACCCGCCGTGGACGGCATCATCGGCCACTGGGACTTTCCCACCACATCCATGTTGCCGATACTCCGGCGCGAGCACGACCTGCCGACACCTACGCTGGAGAGTGTGCTGTATTGCGAGCACAAGTACTGGAACCGGCGCGCCGGTGAAGAGGCACTGCCCGAGTGCACGCCGGACTATCAGGGGCTGGACCCCTTCAGCGACGACCCCGTGGCCGACCTGAATATGGAGTACCCGTTCTGGCTGAAGCCGAGCGTCTCGTTCTCCTCCTACCTGGGCTTCCGGATCGAGAACGAAGAGCAGTACCGTGTCGCCATGCAGACGATCCGGGACAACATTTCCATCTTCTCGGAACCCTTCAACAACATCCTTCAATACAGCCACGACCGGGAGGCGCTCCCGGATCGTGGCGACGGTGCCACCTGCATCGCCGAGGCCATCATCAGCGGCCGACTCTGCACGCTGGAAGGATACGTCTGCAAGGGCGAGACCACCGTCTACGCGATCCTCGATTCGCTCAGGACTTCCAACCAGGTGAGCTTCTTCAGCTACCAGTATCCCTCGCAATTGCCGGAGGGTGTGCAGGAACGCATGAAGCAGCATGCCGCCACGATCCTCGAGCGCATCGGCCTGGACCATACGCCGTTCAACATGGAGTTCTTCTGGGACGAGTTCGAGGACAGAATCTGGCTGCTGGAGATCAATCCACGCATCTCCAAGTCCCATTGTCCGATATTCCAGATCGCGACGGGGTCCTCACACCACGAGGTAGCGATCGACATAGCGCTGGGCCGGAAGCCCGATTTCCCGCGCCTCGAGGGCCGCTTCCCGATGGCGGGCAAGTTCATGCCGCGGGTGTTCGGGGATACGGTGGTGACTCATACGCCGTCCAGGGAACAGATCGCGGCGCTGCAGCGTATCTATCCCGAGCTGTTGATCCATATCGGCGTGGAGGAAGGCATGCGGCTCTCCGAACTGCGCGGCCAGGACAGCTACAGCTTCGAGATCGGCGACATCTTCATCGGCGCCGGGGACCAGCAGGAGTTGCACGTGAAGTTCCGCAATATCATGGACGTGCTGGACCTGCGCTTCGAGGACGTGCTGCCGAACAGCTGGGGCAATATCCTGGTGTGAGCCGGGACCGTGGCATTGAACCCGCAGATGCGCCTGGTTCAGGACGCGGAGGGGCGCGCCCGGCTGCGGGGCCGGCCCAGGGTGTCGCGGTACTCGCTTTCGAGTATGGAAAGCACGTGCATCGACACGTACTGCTCACCCCGTCGCTCGCAGTCCCTCGCGATACCCTCCTCGACGAAGCCGTGCTTCAGGTACCAGCGATAAGCGCGTTTGTTGTCCACGGCGACATAGAGCCAGAGTCGGTGAAAACCCAGTACCTCGAAGCAGTAGCGCGCCACCAGCCTCAGCGCCGCGCTGCCGTGTCCCCGCCCCTTGCCGGCGATGGCTATGCGCCGCAGCAACAGGCTCCGATTCGGGTCGTCGGCATCCTCCAGCACGGCGTAACCGATGGGGAGGTTCCCGGACTCCACGATCCAGTGCAGGCTGTCGGCACTGGTCATGCATTCCAGATGGCGCTCCGGCGGCCACTGGCCGACGAAGCGGGCGTTTTCCGGGTGCGACTCCACGGACACAACGAAGTCACAGTCGGCCCGCGTGCTCGGCCGCAATGTGACCCGGCCTCGCTGCAGCACGGGTTGCGGCGGGTGGGTCGCGTCGTCGTCGCGTCGGCTCATGACCGGGGATGATACCTCTACTGCGCCAGCCGGTTACCCTGCTCCCATGACCGAGCCCGTCCGACGAGATGACTACACGCCGCCGGCCTTCCTGGTGGACAGCGCCGACCTGATTCTCGATCTGGATGCTGCGGCGACCCGGGTGACGGCCACGCTGTCCCTGCGGCGCAATCCGGACACCACTGATCGCGCGGCACCGCTGCGGCTCGACGGCGAGGATCTCGCCCTGGAATCCGTCGCGCTGGATGGAGAGCCGCTGACGGGAGACGCATTCATACAGAGCGCGGCCGGCCTCGTTATCACCGATGTGCCCGATCGTTTCGAGCTGTCCACGACGGTCGTGATACGCCCGGACCGGAATACGGAGCTGATGGGCCTGTATTGCGCCGGCGGCATGCTGTGCACGCAATGCGAGCCCGAGGCATTCCGACGCATCACGTTTTTCCCGGACCGACCCGACGTGCTGGCCGTGTTCACGACCACCCTGATCGCCGACACACGGCGCTATCCGGTCCTGCTGGGCAACGGTAACTCGATGGAACACGAGGACCTCCCAAACGGCCGCCACCGCGCGGTCTGGCACAACCCCCACCCCATGCCGAGCTACCTGTTCGCGCTGGTGGCAGGCGAGCTGGAAAGCCGCAGTGGCCGCTTCGAGACGGCGTCGGGACGCGAGGTGACCGTCAATATCTACGTCGAGCCCGGCAACCGGGACCGCTGTGCCCACGCGCTGCAGACGATCGGACGCGCCATGGCCTGGGACGAGACGCGTTACGGGCGCGAGTACGACCTGGACGTATTCAATGCCGTGGCGGTCAGCGCCTACACCATGGGCGCAATGGAGAACAAGGGACTGAACATCTTCAACGACCGCTACGTGCTGGCCGATCCCGAGACCGCCACCGACCGCGACTACCGCGACATCGAGGCCCTGGTCGCCCATGAATACCTGCACAACTGGAGCGGCAACCGGGTGACCTGCCGCGACTGGTTCCAGCTCGCGCTGAAGGAGGGTTTTACGGTCTTCCGCGAGCAGCAGTTCGTGGCGGACCAGGGCTGGGGCGAGGTGCGCCGGCTGGAGGACGTGGCAATAATGCGCACGCGGCAGTTCGCGGAGGACGCCGGCCCGCTGGCTCACCCGGTGCGGCCCTCGGCCTACCGGCGCATCGACAATTTCTACACCGATACCGTCTACAGCAAGGGCGCCGAGTTCATCCGTATGCTGGCCCTGCTGATCGGTGAACGGACCTTCCGGCGGGGCACGGACCGCTTCTTCGAGCGTCACGACGGCGGCGCGGCCGTGGTCGAGGATTTCCTGGCCTGCATGGAGGCGGTGTCGGGTCGGGACCTGAGCCAGTTCGCGCACTGGTACGACCGGGCCGGCACGCCGACCCTGGAGATCACTCTCGAGCATGATCCGGAATCGGCCTCCGCGACGCTGAGCGTGCGTCAGTCCGGAGCGCCGCACACCGATAAACCGTTGCACATGCCTCTGGCCCTGGCCTTTCTGGACCGGGAGGGTCGACGGCTGCCGCTGCGGCTGGAAGACGAAGCGGCACCTGCTGCCGATGTCCGGGTGCTGGAGCTGTGCCACAGCACGCAGGTCTTCCGCTTTCAGGGCATGGACGAGCCCCCCGTTCCTTCGCTGCTGCGCGGCTTTTCCGCCCCCGTGCACATCCATTACGACTACACGGAAGCCGAACTCGTAACGGTGGCGGGCCTCGACGACGACGCCTGTGTGCGCCGGGATGCGATCCTGCGGCTGACAGGGAGGCACATTCGGGCCGCCGTCTCGGGCGAGCCGGACGCGCCCGAGTCGCTGCTCGAGGCCTTTTCCGCCATTCTCGCGCAGGCCGGAGACGACCCCGGTCTGGCGGCCAGTCTGATGACGCTGCCGGGCGAGAGGGCGTTGACGCTGCTGGAACGGCAACCCGATTACGAGGCAATCCACCGCGCCCGCCAAGCCCTGCAGCGCAAGCTGGGCGAGCGGCTGATCGATGGGTGGCAGACAATCATCCAGCCGCCGGGTAGCGGCGTAGCCGGGCCACCGACCGTTCGCCAGGCAGGCTCGCGCAGGCTCAGCGACGTGGGCCTGGAATACTGGTTCGCGACCGGTGACGCCGACGCGCTCGCCCACTGCCGGCGCCAATGGCGGGAGGCTGCAGGCATGAGCGAACGGCTCGCCGCCCTGGCGCTACTGGCGGACAGCGACGCCCCGGATGCCGAAGACCGGCTTGCCGACTTCCGGCGGCACTGGGCACACGAACCCCTGGTCATGGATCAATGGCTTGCCCTCCAGGCCCGGGCCGCACACGGGGACGCGCTGGCGCGAGTCCGGCGCCTGATGCAGGACCCGGTTTTTTCGCTCGACCAGCCGAATCGCGTGCGCGCACTGGTGGAGACCTTCTGCACGGAAAACCTGCACCATTTCCATCGGCCGGACGGCGCCGGTTACTGCCTGCTGGCCGACTGCGTACTCGCCATCGACCGGGAAAACCCGCCGCTGGCCGCAGGACTCCTTCGTAATCTGGTGGACTGGCGCCGGCAGACGCCGGGTCGGGCCGAGCGCATGCGGGCCGAGCTGACGCGGGTTGCCGAGGCTCCGGAGCTGTCGGAAATGAGCGCGGAGATCGCCGCCGCCGGGCTGGCCGGCTGACATGGCCGGCTTGCAGCGGCTCACCGCCCCGGCCGATACTGACATGGCGATCCTGGGTCCCGAGACCCGCCAAACGGGAGAATGCCGACATGGCCAGACGCACATCGTTCGTCGACGAGGACCGTATCCGGGACAACCTGGTTTCCCTCATCCGCATCCCCTCCGTCACCGGCGAGGAGGACGCGGCGGTCTCGCACATCGCCAACTGGCTGCAGCAGTTCGACGCCGAGATCGACTATTGGAACGACGGTATTGCTTCACTGCAGCGTGATCCACGCTACCCGGGTCACGAGGTCGAGCGCGCCTGGGCGCCGGTCGTGGTCGGCGTACTGCGCGGCGAGCAGCCGGGTCCTTCGGTGCTTCTGACCGGACACGTGGACGTGGTTCCGCCCGGCGACTACGCCAACTGGAATGACGAGCCCTTCTCCGGCGTGGCCCGCGGCGACCGCATCCACGGCTGCGGCGCTTCGGACATGAAAGCGGGCCTGGTCGCCGCCATGGCCGTGTTCGAGGCTTTCGCGGAGAGCGGCCGCAATTTCCCCGGACGGATCATCTTCGCCGCCGTGCCCGCCGAGGAGGACAGCGGCCTCGGCACCCTCGCAGCCATACGCGGCGGCTGGGACGCCGATGCCTGCATCATCCCGGAGCCGACCCTCGGCGCCAATGGCATACCGGAGCTGGTCATCGCCCACGCTGGTGCCATGTCGCTGAAGATCAACGTGCCCGGCAAGTCCGCGCACGCCAGCAAACGCCTGCAGGGCGAGAGCGCCCTGGACCATTTCATGACCATCTACGAGGCCATGCGCGAGGACGAGAGAAAGCTCAACGAAGCGGTGGAACACCCGCTGATGAAGGTCCATCCGCTGCCGTACGCTACCAACGTGGGCACGATCCACGGCGGCCTCTGGTCATCCAGCGTCATGGATTCCCTGGAGGCGCAGGTCCGCGTCGGCGTGGCTCTGGGCGAGACCATCGACGAAGCCGAGGCGCGTTTCCACGATGCCATCATGGACCACATCAAGGACGACCCCTGGCTGAGTCAGAACCCGCCGAGGATCAGGCGACTGGCGTCGGGCTTCGGCTCCGCCGAAACGAAACAGGATCACCCTCTGGTGGCCGCGCTGGCCGAGTCCGCCGAGGAAGAGTTCCGCACCACCACACCGATAGCCGCCGCGCCCTACGGCTGCGATATGTCGGGCTGGGTCCGGCATGCCAATGTGCCGACCGTCATCTACGGCCCGGGCGAGATCGAGCAGGCCCACGCGCCCAACGAATCCGTCTCCCTCGAGGCCACCTGCAAGGTGGCGCGTACTCTGGTCAAGACGACGGAGCGGCTGCTCGACATGCACGTGGACGAGCTTCGCGCGCACAAGCAGGTCAGTGCGGCAGGCTGAAAGGCCGCCGGCAGCAGATAACACCGGCACACTGTGAAAGTCGTCGAGGAATTTCCAGAAGGCGTCAGGGTTTTCGAAAACGTCTGGATCCCCATGCGCGATGGCGTGCGGCTGGCGGCTCGCATCTGGATGCCCAGTGACGCAGAGGATGCGCCGGTCCCGGCGATCCTTGAATACATGCCCTACCGCAAGCGTGACTTCACCCGCCTGCGCGACGAGCCCCTGCACCACTACTTTGCCGGCCACGGCTATGCCGGTATCCGGCTGGACGTGCGCGGCACCGGGGACTCCGACGGCATCCTGCGCGACGAATACCTGGCCCAGGAGCAGGACGACGCCGTCGACGCCATCGAATGGATAACGAACCAGCCCTGGTGCAGCGGCAACGTCGGCATGATCGGGCTGTCCTGGTCCGGCTTCAATTCGCTGCAGGTGGCGGCCCGACGCCCGCCGGCGCTGAAGGCCATCATCACGATGTGCTCCACCGACGACCGTTACGCGGACGACGCCCACTACAAGGGCGGTTGCCTGCTTAACGAGAATCTCACCTGGGGATCGGCATTTTTCTCGCTGACCGCCTGTCCGCCCGATCCGGCGATATCCGGGGATGACTGGCGCAACAAGTGGCTGCAGCGACTGGAGAGCAATCGTCTTTTTCCCGCGGTATGGATGCAGCACCCCGATCGGGACGAGTACTGGAAGCACGGCTCGGTGTGCGAAAACTATGACGCCATCGAATGCGCCGTCTACGCCGTAGGCGGCTGGGCGGACGGCTATGTCAATGCCATCCCCCGCCTCATGGCAGGCCTGAAGGCCCCGAAAAAAGCGCTGATCGGCCCGTGGCCGCACGCCTTTCCGCACGTTGCGACGCCTGGACCGCGCATCGGTTTCTTCCAGGAGGCCGTCCGGTGGTGGGACTACTGGCTGAGGGGCGAGGACAACGGGATCATGGAGGAACCGGCGATACGCGCATGGATGGAGGAATGGGTCCCGCCCGCGCCGTTCCACGACGAGCGTCCCGGCCGCTGGGTGGCCGAAGACAGCTGGCCGTCGCCCCGCATCGCGTCACGCCGCTGGTATCTCAACGTGCTCTCGCTGGGCGAGCGACCCGACGCGGAGGACCGTATGCGCCTGATTTCGCCGCAGACCACCGGCCTGCGCGGCGGCGACTTCTACGGTTTCGGCGCCGACGGTGACGCACCGCTGGACCAGCGCCCCGACGACGGCAAGTCGCTCGTGTTCGATTCCGATCCATTCACCGAAACCCTGGAGATATTCGGCTCGCCGGTTGTCACCCTGGAACTCGCGGTGGACCGGCCGGTCGCAAACGTCATCGTACGATTGAACGATGTGGCACCCGACGGAGCCTCCGGTCGCGTCAGTTTCGGCGTGCTCAACCTGACCCACCGCAACGGTCACGAGCACCCGCAACCGCTGGAGCCGGGCCGACGTTACCGGGTTGCGATCCGGTTGAACGACATTGCCTACTCCTTCGCGCCGGGCCACACCCTGCGGATTGCCGTCTCCACCACCTACTGGCCCATGATATGGCCGGCACCGGAGCCGGTGGAGCTGACCGTGATCACCGGCGCAAGCGAACTCGAGCTGCCGGTACGCCCGCCCCGGGCCGAAGACGAGAACCTGCCGGGCTTCGAATCACCGGAGAGAGGTCCCGGGCCGGACCACACGCCGCTGGAATGGGCCGAGGCCCAGCGTATGATCGAGCTCGATCTCACCAATGAAGAGACCGTCTACACGACCTTCGGCGACGGGGGCGACTTCGGGGGCGCGGCTCTGGCCTGCATCGACGAGATCGACCTGACCGTCGGCTATACCGTGCGCAAGACGTTCCGTATCAATGCCTACGATCCGCTCACGGCGCGAGCGGAGCTGGAGCAGAAGACGATCTTCCGGCGCGGTGACTGGCGCGTGCGCATCGAATGCCGCACCGCCCTGTCCGCGGACAAGGAAAACTTCCGAATCCAGGCGAGCCTGGAGGCCTTCGAAGGCGGCGAGCAGGTGTCCCG
>Ga0209943_1000304_pt1 | contig 33750 bp, 35 predicted proteins | sample SalPonR1_B_D2_MG_FD_185698 | JGI IMG/M metagenome (GOLD analysis project Ga0209943, IMG submission 185698) | Salt pond soil microbial communities from South San Francisco under conditions of wetland restoration - Salt Pond MetaG R1_B_D2_MG... ... | reverse complement strand
CATGGGATTAATGCAGACATCTGCACCCACATCTCTGGCAACAGACAGTCGTTCTTCGGAAACATCGCTCGCAATTATCTTAGCTGCACCCAGTGCCCTGAGAGCTGTTATCGAACCCAGACCTATAGGACCTGCTCCTATTACAGCAACAACAGATCCTGCGGGATCAACTTCCATTGCAGAACGCACACTTGTTCCAAGAGGTTCCATCATGGCTGCATATTCCCTTGGTATACTTTCAGGGATCTTTCTTGCACATATAGCAGGAAGAACCGTATATTGGGCAAAACAGCCATCACAGTGAACACCAAAAAGCATCATATTGGCACATATGTGCTGCTGACCATTAAGACACTGGTAACATCTTCCGCAAGGACCATGGGTCTCTCCAGCTACATAATCACCCTCCGATAACCCCGTTACACCATCGCCCAGACTGACCACTTTGCCGCTGAACTCATGTCCCATGATCTGAGGTAATGACTTTACTGCACCCTGAGCCCATTTATTCCATTCATATATATGTACATCTGTTCCGCAGATCGCAGTAGCAAGTACTTTTACAAGGACTTGCCCTGATCCTGGTGAAGGGATCGGGGCATCTTGAAAACTCCCCCCGAAAGAAGGACCAGTCTTGACTACAGCCTTCATCATTTCATCCATTGAAAACACTCCTCCAGGACTAATTGTCCCTCATTATTCCACCATCGACATCGGTTATCTCGCCTGTAACGTGACTTGCAAAATCAGAAGCAAGGAAGAGAACCATATTTGCAATATCCTGTGGTTGTCCAAATTTTTTAAGAGGAACTCCCTGTAAGATCCTTTCCCTGTTTTCTTTGGAACAACCTGATAACATATTTGTCTCTATCGGTCCCGGGCATATAGCATTGGCATTTATACCGTAAGGTCCGGCTTCCCTGGCAATTCCCTTGGTAAGCGCAATAACACCAGCTTTTGATGTACCATAAATCGTATTACCAAAGAATCCCCCGCCCTTCTTGCCGGCGATGGACGCGATATTTACTATCTTGCCGTATTTTCGACCTATCATTCCGGGAAGAGCTGCAAAACAGGTGTTGTATACTCCCTTGAGATTAACTGCCATTATCTTGTCCCATTCTTCCTGGGTAGTCTCAAGGAATGGTTTTGGAGAAACTATGCCTGCATTGTTGACAAGTATATCTATACTTCCCCAACTTGCTTCGACCTCGGCGATAACTTCCTGAACCATTTCCAGTTTTGATACATCTGCCTTGAAGACCATGGACTTTCCACCGCTCTTCTCGATCTCGGCTTTTGTCTCTCCTGCTCCCTCAACATTCATGTCTATTATGGCTATATTAGCACCGCAAGATGCTAAAGTAAGTGCTATAGAACGGCCTATGCCCTGTGCTGCTCCAGTAACAAGAACATTTTTACCATTGAAATCAAACTTCAAGACTATCCCACCTTTGCAAAAATGAACGAAAAAAATCAGTCTCTGACTATTCCTCCGTCTACATCAAAGATCTCACCTGTTACATGACCTGCCATATCAGAAGCCAGGAAAACGACAACATCGGCAATTTCTCTGGGTTCTCCGTATCTTTTCAAAGGGGTACCCTCTATAATGAGTTTTTTCTGCTCTTCAGGGATGGAATTACCCATGACCGTGCTTATAACACCCGGGCAGACTGCATTCGCATTGATCCCACTGGGACCGCCTTCTCTTGCAAGACCTTTGGTGAGTCCTATAACACCTGCTTTTGATGCTGCATAAATAGCAGTTCCACGAAATCCGCCTCCAAGTTTTCCGGCGATAGAGGCTATATTAATAATTTTTCCTGAACCATTCTTTATCATTTCCGGGAAAACTGCATTACATGTATTGAAACATCCCTTCAGGTTTATTCCTATAACACGCTCCCAGTCATTTTCATCACATTCAGCAAAGGGAGTGGGAAGAGTTACTCCAGCATCGTTGACCAGTACGTCCACCCTGCCATATTTTGAGAAAATCTCAGTGAATGCTTTCTTAACATCACTGTGATCAGAAACGTCCAGGGGAAGAAAGTCAACTTTCTTCCCCTGGGCATTAAGTTCCATGGCAGTCTGACGGCCGGCTTCTTCAAGAATATCAAGGATCACACATGTTGCTCCCGATTCACAAAAGGACTCGACTATAGCTCTGCCTATCCCCCTGCTTGCACCAGTTACAACGACTATTTTCCCTGAAAGATCTATTACTGCCGGTCCATTCATTTTATTCACCCTTCTCGTAGATATTAAAAAGAGGGAATTCAGTTTCTTCGTCAAATGCTCTCAGAATATCAACATTATCAAAACCTTCTACAAGAACTTCCATTGTGCTCATCACCGGATTACCACCTTCTACAAAGTGAGCACCATGAAAGCCCTGTTCAGGATCAGAGATAACGCCATGAAGATGAACAGCAGTCTCGCCTGTATCTGAGAACTGGCCTATCATTCCACTTCCGCATATAAACTCGAGAGGCCCGTCGATATCTACAGGATCCCCGTACTTGGCATTCATTTTTGTACCCGGCGCAGGAAGGGCCCATACAAATCTGGCTTTAGAAAGACTGCCGTGCATGGCAGTTATACATCCTGCTGTAATATCATTATCTTTACAAACCTTAAGTACTCCGGCCAGAAGATCTGTACCAGGCATCAGGCGAGCAACAACTTTTTTTCCTGTTACCTGTACCGAAGAAGTTCTTACATCAGACATTTAATACCCTCCGTTCTAAAACATACCTTTTATTGCATTAGCAATTTTTTCGGGGGTTACCCTGTAAGCCTGTTCAAGAGGTTTGGCAAAAGGCACCGGGGTAAATGGAGCTCCAACTCTTGTAATCGGAGCATCAAGGTAATCAATGCCTTCTTCAGCTACAATAGCGGAAATTTCAGCTCCTACTCCGCCCTGTTTTACAGCTTCATGTGCGATAGCAAGTCTGCTGGTTTTAGCTATTGATTCAAGGATCGTCTCTTTATCAATAGGTGAAATAGTTCTCAGATCGACACATTCTACACTGATGCCGTCTTTTTCAAGCATCTCTGCTGCCTGCAGGCAATGGTTGAAACAAAGTGAATAGGATACAAGGGTTACATCCTTACCCTCTTTAACAACCTTCGCCTTTCCTATGGGAGTAAAGAATTCTTCTTCAGGAACCGGGCCTGACATTCTGAACAGAGACTTGTGCTCAAAATAGACTACAGGATTATCATCTCTTATGGCTGACTTGAGCAAACCTTTGGCATCGGCAGGATTTGAAGGAATTACAACCTTGAGTCCGGGAACATGCATGAACCAGGATTCTATGCTCTGGGAGTGCTGGGCAGCTGCCTGGTTAATAAGTCCGTCAGGAGCCCTGAGTACCATTGGGACCGTCTTCTGACCACCGAACATGTAATGGATCTTGGCCATCTGATTATAGATCTCATCCATACAGACACCCATAAAGTCCGCAAAATGCATATCGGCTATTGGACGCATACCGGCAAGGGCTGCACCTACGCATGCTCCCAATATGGCTGTTTCTGTTATAGGTGTATCCTTGACCCTGTCAGATCCGAACTGATCAGGAAGACCCTTAAACTGGCCGAATATTCCACCCTGTCTTGCGATATCTTCCCCCATGATAAATACATTGCTGTCGCGGCTCATCTCCTCCTGCATTGCTTCAAGAGTAGCCTGGGAAAATGTAATTTCTCTCATATTATTCACCGCCCCTATACATAAAGGTCCTGATATAATTCGGAAGGATCAGGCTCTGGTGATTCTGTTGCAAATTTTATAGCCTCATCAACTTCTTTAACAACCCGGTCTTTGATCTCGTCAAGCTCTTTCCTGTCCATAACCTTTTCCTCAAGGACTCTCTGTTCGAAACGTACTATTGGATCATTTTCATCGGAGACCTTCTGTACCTCTTCCTTGGTCCTGTATTTTTCAGGATCTCCTACGAAATGTCCTTTAATACGATAGGTCTTGCATTCAAGAAGGGCAGGACCCTCTCCATTGCGCATTTTTTCAACAAGCTGTTTTGTAGCTTCATATACTGCGAATACGTCATTGCCGTCCACTATTACGCCAGGCATATCATAACCCTGGGCCCTGTCTGCAATATCTTCCACAGATGTAGTTGTCAGGTAAGGAGTGGTTGAAGCCCACTGGTTATTTTCACAGACAAAAAGAACTGGCAGATCCCATGCAGATGCCATGTTGGCCGCTTCATGGAAGGTTCCGCGGTTTGATGCTCCATCTCCAAAGAAAACTACTGAAATATCTTTTCTTCCAAGCATCTTGCACGCCAGACCTGCACCGGTTGCGAGAGTATAGCCACCACCGACAATGCCGTTTGCTCCAAGCATACCCACGCTGAAATCCGCAATATGCATGGAACCGCCCTTACCTTTGCAGAAACCTGTTTTTTTCCCGAATATCTCTGCCATCATCTTTTTGAGATCCGCACCCTTAGCTATAGTATGGCCATGACCTCTGTGAGTGGTCTCGATATAGTCATTCTTCGTAAGGTTACTCATAATACCAGTACCTGTGGCTTCTTCACCTATATAAAGGTGAACAAATCCGGGTATCTCGCCTGCAAGGAACTTTTTCTCAATGTTGGTCTCAAAATACCTGATTTTCACCATTGTTTCGTAAAAATGTTCAAGAAGCTCCTTGTCATATTTTTTGATAGAGGAAGGCCCCTTTTTTCTTACGGGTTTAGCACACATTTAAATACCTCCTTGAATTTAGAGTTCCAGCTAATCTATATGCCACTAGGTTACGATAGATGGAAGCCACGTAACTATCTGAGGCCAGATAATGCAAAGTGTAAGCGCTATGGCCTGCAGAATTACGAAGGGCGCGACTCCCCAATAGATTTCTTTTGTTGTAACACTTGGTGGTGCAACACCCTTGACGAAGAATATCGCATAGGCAAATGGCGGCGTAAGGAAAGACATCTGCAGATTAATGCATATGAGGAGAACAAAGTAAAGTGGATCGATCCCGAGATGTATTGCAATGGGGAGGAAGATCGGGACTACTATGTAGACGATACCGATCCAGTCGAGGAACATGCCCATTATGAAAACAGTGAACATCATTACAAAGACAACTCCCCACTTTCCAAGCCCAAGCCCGAGGAGAGCAGATTCTATAAGAGCTCCTCCACGCATGAAAAGAAACACTGATGTAAACATGGATGCACCAACAATTACAAAGAACACCATGGATGTTACCTTAATTGTCTCGTAAACAGCATCTTTTACAGTTTTGAGATTAAGTTTCCTGTAGAGAAGGGCGATTATAACTGCTCCAAGTCCTCCAAGGGCGGATGCCTCTGTTGGAGAAGCTATGCCTAAAAGAATAGAACCAAGAACAGCAAAAAGCAGACCAAGAATGGGAAGCATATAAACTAAGGTCTGAACGAGAAGCTGCTTGTTTGTACTCTCGGCTCTTTCCTCATCGGAAATCGAAGGAGCGATCGATGGCTGTAACCAGCATCTGATAACAATATAAGCGATATACAGAGAGGCAAGCAGAAGACCAGGCATAAGTGCGCCTGAAAACAATTTGGCAACTGAAAGATTTGTCATGGGTCCAAGTACGACCAGCATGACACTCGGGGGGATCAGTATACCAAGGGTCCCACCCGCACAGACAACACCTGTTGAGAGTCCATGATCATAATTCCTCTGCAACATAGCCGGGAGTGCCATAAGGGTCATTGTAGTGACCGATGCAGCTATTACTCCTGTGCAGGCAGCAAAAAGGGTACTGATTATTATCGTTGTAAGAGCAAGACCGCCTTTAATAGGACCAAGCAGTTTATACATTGTATTAAACAATTTTTCGGCTGCTCCGCTTTTCTCAAGGATACAGCCCATGAATACAAAAAGCGGAACGGCTATCAGAATCTCGTTCTGCATCGTCCCAAAAATATTCTGCATATACAGGGACAACATCGCGGGGCCCCTGTAATACACGCCAAAAGTAACCCCAAGGAACATCATGGCAAATGCAAGGCGAATACCTGACATAACCATGATTATAAGGATAACTAACATTGAAACAGCAAGGACTTCAGGACTCATTCCGATTCTCCTTTAATAGCTTTCTGCAGATTTCTGTAAAGTTCCACAAATCCCTGCATGAACATCATTCCAAAACCGATGGGAATAACTGTTTTAACAGGACCAGATGGGAATCTCCAGAGTGTGGTAGAGAGCCTCTCTCCATGTGACCAGGCAAATGCTGCAAAATCAACTGACTTCCAGGTCAGCAAACCCATAATGGGAAGAAACAGGATAGCGAAAAAGAAGACGTCAAACCATGCCTGGTATTTTGCGGGAAGAGAACTGAAAATAATGTCGATTCTGACGTGTCTCTTATGTACCATTGTATAGGCTCCTCCAAGAAGGAACATGGCACTGAATAACATCCAGGCTGTATCGTATACCCAGTCAGTAGGACTGTTCAAAACATATCTTATCAGGACTTCGTAAACCACAACGGCATTGAGGGGAATTACAAGCCATGCACCGAATATACCTACTTTTTCATTGAACTTTTCTATGATATCTAAAAGTCCCATAGATTCAGATTACCTCCTATGCCAGAGGTTGGCCCGAACTTTCGGGCCAACCAGGCTTTTCAGTTAACATAGAATAATAATTTTGTAATTATTATTTATCGAACTTAGTAAAGTTGTAGAAGTCCACATAGGATTCGAGGAACTGCTTCTGTGATTCCCAAACCTTCTTGAACATTGGATCTTCCTCGGATTTCTCATCAAGGATCTCGTAGGAAAGCTTGAGAGCCTTCATCTGGTCTTCTTTGGAGAGCTTGTTGATCTCCACACCAGCTTCCTTGATCTGATCAAAGGCCGTACTACTATCAACATAGAACTGGGAATAACCCTCGAAAGAAGCGGCTATAGCTGCATTTTTGACAATTGCTTTCAGATCGTCAGGAAGAGCTTCCCATTTTGCCGGGTTGATGACGAGCTGAAAAATGTTGGAACCCATGTGGATCGGGGGACCCATAAGGTAATCGCAGACTTCATGAAGTCCAAGTCCTACGTCCATGCTCGGGAATGCAAATTCAGCTCCGTCGATAACGCCTCTGCGGAGAGAAGGTACTACCTCGCCGCCGGGAAGAAGGACAACGGAAGCTCCAAGTTTCTGCCAGAGCTCCATGCTCAGACCAGCGGAACGGACCTTAAGACCCTTGATATCATCCAGGGTCTTGACCGGCTTAGTGGTCCAGATACCTGATTCGGGGGGGGTAAGACCGAGGGGAAAGACCTTTATGGCATCGCCGTACATCTCATCGGCAAGGGCCTGGCCTTCTCCGCCATACATCCATACGAGAAGATCATTTGTCTCAGTAACACCTGCGGGGAGGGTATAGAAAAGATCGCCGGCAGGATACTGCCCCTTCTGCCAGGCGGGAGTATTCTGTCCACAGTCAAGGACACCGTCACGGACTGAATCGAAAACTGCGGGTCCGGGGACGATCTCGCCTGAACCGTGAACTTCTATTACAAGACGTCCACCACTCATGGCTTCGACTTTTTCAGCCCACATGGGGAAATATGCACCCACAGGGAGTTTTACAGGGAAGCAGCTCTGTCCAATCCATTTGTAGCTGTCTGCAGCGACAGCAGACATGGCCATTGTAAGTACCATGACTACAGCTATTGCGACCAATAAAGCTTTTTTCTTCATTACTGCGAACCTCCTTAAGTTCTTAATAGATAGATGTGAAAACTGTAAACCTTAAAACCAGCTTCCTTATACCCCTAAATCACCACCTCTCCTCAAAATCCACCTCTTCCGGGTAAACTTTTAAAAGGGACTACATAAGCCTAGTTTTACCTCCTTTAAGGTGGATATCCATCACTCTAAGTGCATTAACAACATCTTTCTCTTTAAGAGCCTTGACTATTTGTGTATGTTCTTCATGAAAAAGCCGCATATTTTCCCGGGACTGAAGCATCTTGATATTCAGGGAATACAGGCGATCTCTCAGGTTTGACATATACTCGATTATCATTGGATTTTCGTAAAATCTGAAAAGAGCCTCATGAAATTCTCTGTCACAACTCAGATAACTCGCAGCATCTCCTTCCTGGATACATTGCCCCTGACGCTCAACAATATTTTCAAGTCCCTTTATCTGATCCGATGTTAAATTGCCAGCAAGTTCCCTGATCACAAACTCCTCAATAGCGATCCTAAGGTCATAGATATATCTGAATTCATTAACGGAAGTCTCGTTAACAACTATCCCCTTGTTGGGTACTATCTTTAAAAAACCCTCCATTTCCAACTGCTGGAGAGCTTCTCTGACTGGAGTCCTGCTCATTTTTAATCGATTTGAAAGGGAATTCTCTGAAATATGGTACATATCCAGAAAATGCTGATCAGCTATAAGAGCCTTGATTTTATAGTATGCCTGTTTCTTCTTGGTTTGTTTTTTAAGCACAGGTAATCCTCCTGGAGGTAACTTGCATACAGGTTGAATACACTTCTTTGTATTGAAAGATACATGTTACAAAAATATCTGTCAAGGGGCATTTGAATTGTCGGTAATGCAAGAAAATTATCTTGTTTTTAAGTAAATACTGACGTTAATAATTTCACTTGCATTGCTCCCCGAAACTAAGAAATGGGTACAGAGCAGGATATTTATTCCTGCTCTGTTGATCATTGAAATTACAGACTGTCTGTCACAGGTAGTGGGATTGAGGTTTTAAGCTGTTTGACTGCCAATGCAACTTACAGCTTTCCGGTAAGATCTCATTATCTTTTCTGCTGTAATGCCGGGAAGGTCATGTATTGCTTACAGAGCATCTCCTTGCTCCACTTTCACTCGACTATTAACTGCAAACAATCTTCGGGTATCTTAGACTTTGAAAAGGATGTATTTATTTCCCTGATATGTCAAATCTGATGAACTCGGTTTCTTCATCATATGATTTGTGCAGTTCAACAGAGCCAAACCCCTGGATAACTATCTCCATTGTTGCCAAAACAAAAGTTTTACCATCATCCACTATATGACCTGCAATTGGCTCCATTTCATCAGTACCCACAGTACCATGCAGATGAAGGCTTATCTCTCCCTTTTCAAGTCCGATCATCCCCTGAGCTCCTATCAGTTCAAGCGGGCCCTGGATCATAATGGGCTCAAAATACCTTGCCCCTATTTCACTTGTAGGATCCGGTGTAACACAGACAAGAGTTGCAGCTTTAAGGCTTCCAAGCATAGTAACGATCGTTCCTGAAAAGATATTTTTCTCTTTGCAAACCTGTCTTATACCTTCAAAAAGCTCTACGCCATGAGAAAAACGGGCGACAATGGTTTTGGAAATGTCAGTCTCAAATGCTTCAATTTTAGGATCCAATACCTTACCTCCCAATACGTATAAGGATAATTCCCTGGGATATAGATTATAGAGAAACCGGGAATTTATCAATCCCGAAACTAAGTATCAAGGAACACAGCTACTTTTTGTTTTCTCCCAGGTTTAATTCTCTGTATATCTGATTAAGTTTTCTTCCTATATCAAAATACTCCTTCTCCGTTTTCCTCAGGGATACAGCATCCTGCCTGTAATCCTTTTTTGCATACTTATCTCCATTGCTTCGCTGCTTTAATTTAATTGAAATATCCTCAAGCTGAGCAACTGCCCTCATAAAAACGCTTATATAGGCTCTTAGAGTTATCAGAAACTGGCCTTCCCTTTCTTTTCCATCAGGTTTAATAGACCTGATACTATCCTTGGCCTGTCCAAGTTCATCCTCCATTTCCTGCAGCCTTTCAAAATGCGCCTGGTAATTTACAGGCCTGAAAATCCCGGGAATGGGAATTATCTTTCTGAAGGAAGGCTTGAAAATATCTTCTTCTATATTCACATATTCTTTAACAAGACCATTAACCTTCATTGCCACAGAAGAAACTTTCTGATCCATGGTTTACCCCCATTTTTGAAAAATATTAGAATAAGACCTTCATATAAAATATATCACTAAAAACTGGATATTGTATTTTTTAAATAGACACACAAGTTTCTATAATGATATTCCCATATTTAAACATTTCAGAAAACGATATTTTTTTGACATGGTATTATTTGTAAAAAGTATTTGGAACATTCAAGCGAATAGTCTGGATTTAATACTCAGGAGGGATGTAATCAATGGATCATCTTGAAAAACGTATCGCTCTCGGCAACCTGCCTACTCCGATACAAAAAATGAATAACATAAGCAGATTTCTCGAAGGACCAGACATTTACATTAAGCGGGACGATCTCACTGGAGTCGCCTTTTCCGGAAACAAGGTCAGAAAACTCGAATTTTGCGGAGCCTTTGCTCTGGAAAAAGGATATGATGTTCTGATCTCCTGCGGAGGTATCCAGTCAAACCACGCAAGGGCGACTGCCGCTGCAGCTTCAAAACTTGGGCTTGGATGTCACCTGGTTTTAGGTGGGAAAAAACCTGTGGATACAGAGGGAAATCTTTTCCTGGATCAGATACTTGGAGCTTCGATCACTTTTGCCGATGGATATGGTCTTAACGAGATGGAAGATCTGATGGAAGAAATTGCTGAAGATTACAGAACAAAGGACTTCAAACCATATATCATTCCCCTGGGAGCATCCGATGCAAGGGGATCTCTTGGATATATAAAAGCATCTATGGAAATGAAAGAACAGTTTGATAACCAGGGATTCGAACCGGATCATATTATATGCCCCACGGGTTCGGGTGGAACTCTTTCAGGACTCCTGGCAGGCAAAGATCTTTGTGGAATATCATCAAGAATAACGGGTTTCAGCGTAGCCTTTGATTCCATGTCAGTAAAGTCAAAAGTCATGAGTGTCCTTGAAGAGATCAAGGGAAGTTATTTCCCCGAATTGAACATTGAAGAAATTAATATTAACGTCAATGACAGCTATATCGGGGAGGGATATACGAAAACCACCATGGAACAGCTGAAAATGATCAAAGAAGTTGCAAGCAGGGAAGCTCTCCTTTTTGATCCGACTTATACCGGCAAAGCTTTCTATGGAGTTACCGAAGAAATTCGCAATGGGAAATATCGAAAAGGTGAAAAAATCCTCTTCATTCATACTGGGGGAGTTTTTGGACTATTTCCTTATAAAGAAAGATTTAGAGAAGATATTTTCTGATTTAACAGATGTTGTAAAGGTTCAGACAAGGAGGTAGTATCATGCTTCGCCAGACCTGGATGGAAATATACACGGATAATCTTCGCTCCAATTACAGGGAAGTAAGAAGGCTCATCCCTGAGGATTGCAAAATAATCGCAGTAGTAAAAGGTAACGCCTATTCCCATGGAGCAGTAGAAACAGCAAAGGTTTTCAGATCTGAAGGATGCCAGTGGTTCGCAGTAGCAACCCCTGAAGAAGCCCTTGAACTGAGATGCAACGGAATAAAAGAAAAAATACTTGTAATGGCAGCATCTACTGCTGAAGCCGCAGAAGCATATATAACTAATGACATCTCTGCAGCATGCGGAGATTTCAGATTTTTAGACATTATGAACAGAGCAGCCCTGAAGACAGGGAAAAAAGCCAGGGTACACATAAAGTTTGATACAGGACTGAGCAGAACGGGATTCTTTGAAACAGATATCCCGAAACTCACACAAAAACTCAGATATTCCGAAGGAATTGTAATGGAAGGCACCTTCACCCATTTTGCAACTGCTGACGAGACAAATCCGGATTACACAAAATGGCAGTACTCGAGGTTTAAAAATGCAATGTCAGATATGGCCGCAAAAGGTTTCCCATCAGATTTTCAACACGTCTGCAACAGCCCTGCCACAGTCAACTTCCCGGAATACAGCCTTGATGCGGTCCGGCCTGGAAACCTTCTTTACGGACTACCCAGCGGAAGATGTTCAAGAACAGTCGCTCTTAAACCCGCATGCGCATTTAAGACCCGAATTGCAGTTATTCGTGAACTTGAAGCAAGAACAGGCGTAGGTTATGGCCTGAAATATATGACAAGAGGCAGGCAGAGAACAGGTATTCTCCCTGTAGGGTTTTATGACGGAATGACGAGGCTGCTGTCTGGGAAAGCAGAGGTACTTGTAAGGGGACGCAGGGTCCCGGTGATAGGAAATATATGCCTTGACCAGACTATAATTGACCTGACGGAAGTTCCCGAAGCAAGAGAGGGTGACGAAGTTGTGCTTATAGGAAGACAGGGCGAAGAAGAAATATCAGTAAAGGATGTAGCCGATAAGCTGGGGTCTATAGTCACTCAGGTACTAAGTTTCATAACAGCGAGGGTACCCCGAGTCTATATATAAATGCCCTGCTGATAGAATCAGACTTAAAGTAAATTCTTTAAAATATTTCTTAAAATAAGTATATTTAAGATACATAAGCCATTGTATCCGCTAAAATACATAATACATTCGATCCAGCTAAAATTAGAAACGATATTTTTTAAAATTCTTCGTTGGCTTAACTTCTTCAATTAACCCCAAGAACCCTATCGAATCAGTGTTAGCAGGTATTTAGCAGATAACATGCAATCGATAAAAAAATTATAAGTAGCATTTTGTGAATTTGCGGATTATTTTGACACTTACTATACTCTCAGGTAATATATTTTTTGCATACAGACAATTCCGTATTACGGAATTGTCTGTATAAATCCAGTAGAGTCGGAGAATTTGTAGAGCTATGGTTAAAAATACCAGACACAGCGAACTTGTTCAGTCCGTTATCCGTTCTTTTTCCATTGTTGAACTTCTTTCTTCCTTCGGCGAACTGGGGATCAGTGAAATCAGTATTCATACCCAACTCGAGAAGAGTACGGTGGCACGATTGCTCAAAACTCTTCAACACCTTGGTTATGTCGTACAAAACTCTTCCAATCATAAATATAAGATAGGCTTAAAGCTTTTTGAGATGGGTATAACGGAACTTGAGAGAAACACTGTTAAATTGCTTGCACATCCACATCTCGAAAATCTTTCCTGTGAAACCGGAGAATTTGCCTCTATCGGGATTATCGCAGGAAATGAAGTTCTTGTACTGGATAGTGTGAAACCCGATGATACAGGATCAGGGCACCCGGTATTCGGCAACAGATTGCCTGTATATGCAACCTCCACGGGCAAAGTTCTTCTCGCATTTCAACCAGAATCCAGGCAAAAGATCATACTTGAGAATATCAATTTCAATATTTTCACAAAGAACACGCTCAAAGACCATGATCAAGTTGCTGAAGAACTTGTCAAGATCCGCGGGAAAGGGTACGCAACGGATAAAGAAGAGTTAAGCTATGGATTTTTTTCATGTGCCGTACCCATAATGAATAGAAAGGGATATGCACTGGCTGGACTTTGTATAACATTTCCCCACAGGGAAAAAACTGATCTAATGGATTATGGGTCCTTCATAATATCAAAACTTCGTGAGGTTTCCATAAAACTGAGTCTGAAACTCGGTTTTGAATAGAAATTTAATGGCAGGGGGGGAGATATGAATATTAAAAATTCTTTTAAAGTTACAAACTATTCAGGATACGGTCAATTAAACAGAACGAAAGGTTAAAGGGGTGGTTAACACAAATGATGAAGATCATGACAAGCGGATTATGGAAATTACTGGAATACCCTCAAAAAGCAATAATGATAATTTCTTCTTTATCAATTCTTACACTTGTTGTTGTTCAGGTTATTTTGCGGTACGTATTTGTAATGCCTCTTATGGGTATAGAGGAAATTGCAACCATGGTAGGCTTCTGGCTTTATTTCATGGGGGCCTCATGGGGAACTGCAGACAGAAGTCATATTAAAGCTGACCTTGTAAATGCTTTTGTAAAAAATCCAAAGATCCTTGTCTGGATCAAATCTCTTACTGCATTCCTTTCTGTATGCCTAAGCCTCTTCATGACATATTGGGGCTGGAAGTATGTCGTCTGGGGATTCCAGAAGGGACAGGCATCTTTCACACTAATGATACCTATGATCTATTCCCAGGTAAGCATATTCATCTGCGCACTTCTGATGGATTTCTATTTTGCAGTTGAATTCATGGATTACTTCTCCCAGGCTACAGGAAAGGCCCCACTGACAATAGGAATGGAAGAAGAAGAAAAGATCGAGGAAGTCCTTGAAGAAACAGGGTTAAAGGATCTTTCCAGTAACATCGGGAAAGATGAAAAATCCAGCGATAGAGTAACGGAGGAATAGATATGGTTATTGCGATTAATCTTCTTATCCTGATAGGTCTGATAGTCCTCGGCTTACCAGTAGCATTATGTTTCATGTCTGCAGCTATCTACATGGGAATGGTTTACGGTTTCAGTTTTGGTTTCCTTCTTCCTGCAGGCTACTACGCTCTTAATTCGCTGACCCTGCTTTCCATGCCTTTCTTCATTATGGCAGGAGCACTTATGTCATCATCAGGAATTGCACAGAGACTTACAATCTTCGCGCAGGCATTCCTCGGAAGAATGCGTGGTGGTATGGGAGCAGCAACAATAGTCGCATGTGCAATATTTGGTTCAATAGCAGGAACATGTACAGCTGCCGTGGCATGCATCGGAGGCATCATGATACCCCGCCTTGAAAGCTTTGGTTACCCAAGACCCTACTCAGTGGCGATAGTAAGCTGTGCATCCGTTCTTGGACAGCTCATCCCGCCAAGTGTCCCAATGATACTCTACGCATGGGTAACCCAGCAGTCAGTTGCAGCATGCTTCCTGGCCACTGTCCTTCCAGGTATACTGATGACCTTCCTTATGTGTGTACTTAATTACTTTGAAGTCAAAAAAATACCAACTATCACCGTAGAACCCAAGATATCTTTTGATGACAAGCTCAAATTGATCGGAAATGCTACAAAAACCGGTATATGGAGTTTGTTAATGCCTGTAATAATTCTCGGAGGTATTTACGGAGGGATCACTACTCCAACGGAATCTGCTGCTATAGCCATGTTCTACGCGATACTTGTAGGTTTTCTGATTCACAGGGAGCTCAACCTTAAGAAACTTGGCCATTCACTGGTGAGTTCAGCAACAACAAGCGGCGTCTGCGCATTAATGCTCTTTTTCGTTTCTATTCTGGCTAAGATCTATACCATGCAGCAGATACCACAGCAGCTTGCAGATTTTCTACTGACACTTTCCGACAACAAGTATGTTCTTCTTTTACTGGTTAACCTATTCCTGATCATGATCGGCATGATGATGGACGACTTCAGCGGAACAATGCTTGCTGCTCCGCTCCTTCTGCCACTGATGTTAAAGATCGGAGTCCATCCAGTACATTTCGCCGCCATAGTGGGGACAAACCTGGGACTCGGAAATGTTACTCCTCCGTGTGCACCAATACTTTACCTTGGGGGAAGAATTGGCGGAGCCTCGTTTGATGAATATGTCAAACCGGCAGCCAAAATAATGCTCATGGTGCAGCTACCGGTCGTTTTAATAACAACATATTTCCCGCAGCTATCACTGTTCCTGCCAAAACTCATCATGAACATTAAATAACAGCAACAATGGAGTTTTTAGATTCATATATGGATAAATGAAGGAGTGATGCCAGGGAAAAGATCTTTGAGGTTAAAGGAGAAGTAGAGTTAAAGTAAAATTGGCTCCAAAAATTTCAGGAGGTGTCTAAAATAATGAAAAAGTTCCTGGTAGTATTTTTGGTAGTAGCTCTGGTAGTAAGCCTTGCTTCAGTAGCCGTTGCAGCACCAAAATGGAAATTCAAAATGGGTCACGCTAATCCTATAGAAACTCCCTATGATCAGACGACCAAGCAATTCGCCGAATTTGCCAAAGAGATGACTGACGGACAGGTTGAGGTAAGCATTTTCCCGAATAACCAGCTGGGTGACTGGACTGAAACTTTTGAGCTTATTATGCGCGGAGACGTCGAAATGGGCTTCCAGATCGCAAATGCTGCCTATGACCCCAGACTGAACTTCGCCTATTATATGCCTTACGTTGTTACCAATGTTGAGGAAGCCAAAGAAGCATACGGTCCTGGTGGCTGGGCTCTTGGAATAGCCGAGCAGCTTTGGGCTGATCATGGTATCAAGGCTCTTGCCGTATTCCCCGTAGGAGTAGCAGGCGTATCTCTCAGCGAAGTACCTGAGGGCCCGGGGGATCCTGATGTTGCAAAAGGCATGAAGATCCGTGTAATGCCCCTTAAAGCATGCGAACTTACATACAAAAGACTTGGATATATACCCACCCCTATCCCCTATGCTGAAACCTACAGCGCAATCCAGACCGGTATAGCAGACGGCCAGATGGGCGGAGGTTCTTTCCAGGCATGGTCCTTCAGAGATGTCAACAGTGTATGGGTAAGATACAATGACTACTTTGAGAACCATTTCATTGTAATAAACCAGGATATTTGGGACGATCTTCCTGAAGATGTACAGGAAGGACTCCAGGAAGCAGCAAATAAAGCTTCTGAGATCCGCTGGGAGCAGGTCAAGACTGAAGACCAGCACTACGTGGATATTCTGAAAAATGATTTTGACTGGACAATCGTCAACCTTTCCAAGGCAGAACTCGATGCATGTGCCAAGGCAGTCCGTGAGGATGTATGGCCGGAACTGAAAGAAATGCTCGGAGAAAAACTCTTCAACCAGGCCATGGAAGGCATAGGTATGAGCAATTAGTAAGACTCTTTCCAGAAATGTTTTATAACGGGATAGAGTAAGCTGTTTTTTGAAAGGGCGGGTTTATGCCCGCCCTTTTCTTTTCTACTGGGGGAAGATCCTGAAATACCTGTTATAACCTGGATTTTCATGTACAATATTGGAAAATTCAGATTGAAGTACTTTAAAAGGAGCTGAAGCAAGTGACTTCCAGAAAACTTGACAAATGCATGAAACTGGTCGAGGAAGATAAGGCTATTACCTCACCTGCAGCAAAAGTACCTTACTACCCACTCGTTGTAAAAAGTGCAAAGGGCTCAATTGTCGAAGATGTGGATGGCAATAAATATATCGACCTTCTTTCAAGTGCAGGCGCAATAAATACCGGTCACTGCCATCCTGACGTGGTAAAAGCCATAAAAGAACAATCAGAAAAACTTATACTCTACACCCATGTTTATATGTATCATGAACCTATCATCGATCTTACCAGGGAACTGATAAATATATCTCCAGGCAACTACAGAAAAAGAGTATTTTACGGGCTTTGCGGCTCGGATTCTAATGACGGTGCCATAAAACTTGCCCGAACTTCTACCGGCAGAACCAAGATAATCTCTTTCATTCGGGGATACCACGGAAGCACATATGGAGCTTTATCGCTTAGCGCTGTAAGCCTCCCGATGAGACGGAATCTTGGCCCCCTTCTCCCTGAGATCTACCATGTCCCTTTCCCAGATACTTACAGGACACCCTTTCCTGGAATGTCCGGGGATGAAGTCGCGGATTACACTATAAAACAGATCGAGAATGCTTTCGAGACATATATTCCTGCGGATGAGGTAGCTGCCTTTATTATGGAACCCATCCAGGGCGATGCGGGACTGGTTGTACCACCCATAAAGTTTGTCAAAGATCTGAAAAAACTTTGCGAAAAACATGGAATTCTTTTCTTTTCAGAAGAAGTTCAACAGGGTTTTGGCAGAACAGGAAAATGGTTTGGCATAGAAAATTTTGATGTCATACCTGACGGGATAATAATGGGCAAGGCTATGGCATCAGGACTTCCGCTCGGGGGAATGGTCGCAAGAGCAGAACTAATGGAAAACTGGGAAGCACCAGCTCATCTTTTTACTGCTGCGGGAAACCCTGTATGTTGTGCCGCCTCTCTTGCAACCATAAACGTAATAAGAAATGAAAACCTTCTGGACCATGTAAGCACAATTGGGACCTATGCAAAAGATCGTTTCACCAGAATGCAGGAGAAATATGAGATCATCGGAGATGTACGTGGAATTGGCCTGTCTATCGCTGTGGACCTTGTAAAGGACAGACTTTCCAAAGACAGGAACAGGGAAGCAGCTGCCAAGATATGTTATAGATGCTGGGAAAAGGGGCTTTTACTATCCTTCTTCAGCGGATCAGTTCTGAGATTCCAGCCTCCCCTGGTCATTACAAAAGCACAAATAGACGAATCCATGGATAAAATAGATGCAAGTATTGGAGAATACCTGAAAGGTGATATCCCCGATTCAGTCCTTGAAACTGTCAAGGGCTGGTAAATACAGAATTAGACTGATAAATATCTATAATAAGGAGGAATTAAGTTGGCTGCCAAAAAGATCCCTGCAGGAACCTGGGTACAGATCGAGACCGTTGTTCTTGAAGCAGGAAACAGGGCTGAGCATCTCCCGGAAGATACTAAAAGCCATCCTTTACAAATGTGGGTTAAGGGTTACCTTGGAGAAGAAGCACAAATTGGAGATATCGTAACAATAGAAACAATAATAGGACGGCACCTCCAGGGTAAACTTATTGCTGAAAACCCTCCATATAAACATAATTTTGGTCGTGCGATTCCCGAACTCCTCTCTGTAGGAGCTGAACTTCGTAACCTTATCAGAATGGGGGAAGAAAAATGACCGGTAAAAGCTATAGTGAAGTAATGGCAAGAAAAAACTCTATAATGAAAAAAGCTCTTGGACTCGACTATGAAGAATTTGAGGGTAAGGGGCTGCGTTTTGACTACGAAGGCATGATGGAAAAAGCCGGTTACTCCATCGAAGAGGTACGAAAGATACAACAGGAAACAAACGTCGGGAACACCCCTCTGATCGAGCTCAGAAATTTAACCGCTGCAGCAAGGGCCCTTGCTGCACCCGGGAAAGGCGCAAGGATCTTTGTCAAGGATGAAGCAAGCAATCCTTCCGGGAGTTTTAAGGCCAGGCGAGCTTCCGTTTCATGCTATTATGCCGCAGAAAAAGGATACAAGGGCGTTATAGCTGCAACAAGCGGTAATTATGGAGCCGCAGTGGCATCACAGGCAAATATGAGAAATCTTAAGACCATAATAGTACAGGAACTCTTTGACAGCAGGGGTATAGGTCAACCCGAGATACTTGAAAAGGGTAGAAAATGTGAAGCTTATGGATCGGAAGTTTTACAGTTAACAGTAGGGCCTGAACTTTTTTATACTTTTCTTCTGACCCTCGAAGAAACAGGATATTTTAATGCATCGCTCTATACTCCCTTTGGAATAGCAGGAATTGAAACTCTTGGTTACGAATTGACAGAACAGGTCAGGGCAAGATGCGGAAAAGACCCTGATGCTGTTCTGGTAACACATGCTGGAGGGGGGAATCTTACCGGAACTGCAAGAGGGCTTGCTAAAGCCGGAGCAACCGATACAAAACTCATAGGTGCCTCTGTTGATCTTACGGGACTCCATATGGCAAGTGATAATGACTTTAACAGAAAATCATTTACCACTGGACACACGGGCTTTGGAGTTCCATTTGCTACCTGGCCTGACAGGGCTGATGTACCAAGAAATGCCGCAAGGCCACTGAGATATATGGACCGATACGTTACGATCTCCCAGGGAGAGGTCTTTTATATTACTGAAGCTCTTGCTCAACTCGAAGGTATGGAAAGAGGACCTGCCGGAAATACATCCCTGACAGCTGCTTTTGCAATTGCCCAGGAGATGGATGAAGATGAAGTTCTTGTAGTTCAGGAAACTGAATATACTGGCGCTGGTAAACATTTGACTGCTCAACTTACTTTTGCACGGGAAAACGGAATAGATATAAGACGGGGAGATCCTTCAGATCAGGTCCCCGGTAAAAATATCATAATCCCGGAAAAAGCATCCATGATAAGTGTAAAAGAAATTGAACTTGACAAATTACGTAAATCCTATATCCGTAATTCTCTAAAACACAACGATATTGAACCGGGAACACTTGAAGATGAAGATATTGAATTCCTCGCAGAAGAAGTAAGTAAGGATATTTCCTTTATAAACAAGACACTTAAGGAAATGTAAATTAAACAGGCAGGGGACATTCCCTGTCCCCTGCCTGTTTAATTGTAAAAAAATGGACTAAACTCCAGGAATGTCAAAAACCGAAACGACCGGAGTATGATCAGATGGTTTCTCCCATGACCTGGGATCCCTGTCAACATAGCAGTCAAGACACATCCCGCTTAAAGGCTCAGTGGCAAGAACGTGGTCTATTCTCCATCCTATATTTCGCTTCAATGAATCTTTTACCCTGTAATCCCAGAAAGAAAACTCTCCTTCACCTGGCCTGAATTTTCTAAAAACATCTGTGAATCTTGTACCCCTTACACTTTCAAAAACAGATTTGACATCTTCATGAAAACAGACATGGTTTTTTTTCGTCTCGGGTTTTGTTACGTCAAGATCACTTGGAGCCACATTCAGATCTCCAACCCACAAAATATTTTCTTCCGTTGAATAATTTGTGTTTACAACGTCACCTATCCTCTTGAGAAATGATAGTTTGTATTTGTAATTCTCATGTTCTATTGATTTACCCTGTGGGACATATGCATTGATAAGGGATATTGAAGCTATCTTCGCCTGGATCAGTCTTGTTTCACCTGAAGGAATGCTTCCGTCCCCAAAACCGTAAACAACATTTTCAAGTGGATATCTACTTGCTATAGCAACCCCGTTATATCCCTTTTCTCCTCTGAAGGCCACTTTATATCCCTTTTCTTCAAAAAAGTCTGTCGGGAATGTCTGATCCTGTGTTTTTGTCTCCTGAAGGCACAGAATATCAATATCTTTCTGAGAAAGCCACTTATCGAGAATATGGAGTCTGCTCCTTACCGAATTAACATTGAAAGTTGCCACATTGATAACTCCCATTATCTAAAAACCCCCTTTATCCTTAAAAACGTGTAAAATCAATTGTAAGATATAATGTGAAAATAATAAATCGTGCCGGTAGAAAGGATCCTGTCTGATGGAGAGAAAAACTAAAATACTTCTGTTGATCCTGGCAGGAGTTCTTGCCGGATCTTTCACTGGGATGCATCTGATAGTCGGCCTATCCTGGACTGACTCTGTTTATTATACAGTTATCACCCTGTCCACTGTGGGTTTTGAAGCACCAGAAGGCCTCACACCAACGGGGAAATTGTTTATTGCGTTCATAATAATAACCGGCATCGGTTTTGCAGGTTACATACTGGGTAACCTGACACAGATCTTGATCGAAGAGAAACTTATCCTCTCAATGGGGAAAGGCGGGGACAAAAGGATGAAAGAATTGAAGAACCACTGGATCATATGCGGGCTTGGGAGATACGGATACAGGGTTACATCCCTGCTTTCAGATGAAAATATTCCATTTGTAGCTATAGAGATCGATGAAGACCGGGTATCGGATGCAAGAGAGAAAAATATGCTTGTCCTTCAGGGAGATGCCACTGAAGAGGAGATCCTCCAGGAAGCTGGAATAGAAAAAGCGGAAGGAATGATAATCGCACTTGAAGATGAAGCAGATATCGTTTATACAACTCTTACTTCCAGAGCAATAAAAAAAGAACTTCGAATAATTGCCAGAGCAAGCGACACACAGGGAGTGGAAATGCTTTACAGGGCCGGGGCGGACAAAGTCATTAACCCTGTAATGGCAGGAGCTGCTTCAATGGTAAGAGCCTCACTTCAACCTTCTGTTGCAGATTTTCTCGAGCTTGTGAACATTTCAAGAAAACTTGACCTTGATTTTGGAACTTTAACAATACACAAGGACAGTTATATGGTCGGTCAGACTCTCTCAAAAGCACCTATCCGATCAGAATACCGGACTACCGTAATTGCAATAATGAAACCAGGAGGAGATGTTATATATAATCCTGAAGGAAGTTACATGATCGAAGAAAATGACAGATTGATAATCTTTGGGGAAAGACATCAGATGTCCAGATTAAGGGAAGATGTTGCCTGTGTAACATGCTCCGAAACTATCGAAACAAAGGAAAAGACGGGAGAATAAATGGGATAGAACAATTTCATCTATTCTCCCGAACATTATAATATGGTCAGTCCAGAATATAATCCTCTCGGTTAACTTTGCCCGCGATCCTGTCTCCTTTGAGAAATACTGCTACATTTTTACCCGCCATTTCAACAGCTTTTTCAACTGCACCCTCAACATTATTGGAATTGTGTGGAGAACCTATAAAGTTATCAAGGTCAAAAAATGGATAGTTTATATTGAAATCAGAATTACTCCAGGATGGTTCCTCCCACCACACATCGAGCCCCGCCATAAATTCAGGATTTTCAGCAAGATGCTCATAAAGCGCCTGTTCATCGATCAGTGGAGCCCTTGCCACATTAATAATAACTGCATCTTTCTTCATCATCTGTAACTCTTTCCTGCCGATCAGGCCTCTGGTATATTTAGTAAGAGGAAGTGAAAGAAGCACAACATCCGAACTGGATAGAAGATCTTCCAGATCTGACATCCTACCTATTTTATCAATGTTCTCATTGCTTTCCCCAGTGGTATTAAGGGCATAAACATTCATTCCAATACTTTTCATGAGTCTTGCTGTATGTTTTCCTATTCCACCGAAACCTATGACACCAAAAGTTTTCCCGGCGAGATTCCTCAAAATAAAAGCATCCCTGTTAAAATCTCCCCTGGCAAGTCGTTGATGCTGAGGTATAAGTCTTTTATACAAAGCCATAGCCATGGCAACTGAATGTTCAGCTATCTGGTAGGCCCATCCTCCTGCATTCGAGGCGATCTCTATATGGGAGGGTATTTCTGTAAACGGAAGATAATCGACCCCTGCTGAAATAGTCTGAAGAAGACGTAAGTTTTTTAGTAGTTCATATTCCTCTTGTTGAATTTCTCTGTTAAAAAAGAAAGAAACAAGGACATCTGCATTTTCAAGGACTTTTTCTCTTGAGTTGACATCATCCAGAAAGATAATTTCAGCTGATGAACCTGCTGATCCTTCGAATATCTTTTTAGCCTCATCTTTCATTCTGGCACTTACAACAACCTTAGCTCCAGTCATTGGACCTTCACTCTCCTTTCATGAGTAACCTGTGCTGGACTACGAATAATACATCCAATAATAACGTAATTCAAGTATTCAGGATCTCGCTCATTCTGTCCATTGCTAAATGGTCAAGATTAGAAGACAGAGATCAAAAGATAATCATACAATGTTATGACATTTCATCCCGGTAGAGTTTTACTGCTTGCTATAGATAAAAGTTATTATTATAATAAATATCAAACGAGTTTAATTCAATTATAAGGAGTGGTCCTCTATGGCAGAATGCTTTGAAATGAAAAAAGCACTGATCTATGGTATTAAGGCAGAGATAGAAGCTAAGGAATTTTACAGTAAGTGGTCTGAGAATGTTTCCGAGGAACATTACAAGAAGGAGCTTAGTGAACTATCTGACTGGGAAGGAGAACACGAAGAAAGCCTCAAAAACTACTACAAGGTAATGTACGACGAAGAACCCCAGATAGATCCGAATATGATAGTAGCGCCTGAACTGAAAGTACAGACCAGGGATTTCCAGGATACAACTTCACTTCTGAGAATAGCTTCAGCAGCTTATCTTTCAGAATTGAGAGCAAATGAATTTTACACAAGGCTTGCAAAAGAATCAGAGGGAGAAACGAAGGTCATGTTTGAAAAACTGGCAGAAATGGAAAAAGGTCATATGGAAACCACCAAGGCAAGATACATGAAGATTCGTGAAGATGTCGTAGGTTTTCACGCATTCTGATAATACCGGTATAGATCTGAAAAAAACAAAAAAGGGGCGGGGAAACCCGCCCTATATTTTTTCCCGAAGTTTTCTCCTGAGAATTTTCCCTGTAGCAGAAAGGGGGAAACTGTCAAGAAATTCTACCTTCCTTGGTACTTTAAAATGAGCAAGCTCATTCTTGCAATATGAGATAATATCCCTTTCTTTTATCGAAGAACCTTCTTCTCTCATTATAAAAGCCTTTACCACTTCTCCATTTACAGGGTGCGGCATTCCTATGGCAACTGCTGCAGATACACCGTCTATACCATTGAGCACAGCTTCAACTTCCTGGGGATACACGTTAAATCCACCGACTATAATGATATCCGTAGCCCTATCAAGAATCGTCACATACCCTTCATCATCAAAGTTTACAACATCTCCTGTATTGAACCACCCATCCTGAAATCTCTCATCGGTAAGCTCCGGAGCTCGAAAATATTCTCCACCCACTGATGGCCCCTTAACCCACATAACTCCATCCTGTCCATCAGGCAGCAATTTGCCGGACAGATCACGGATCTCTTTGCTGTAACCGGATATTAGTGGACCCACAGTACCCAGTTTCCTGCTGGCATAGGACCTGTTAACGCAGACAACGGGAGAACATTCTGTAAGTCCATATCCTTCGAGGACTCCCACTCCCATATTTTCTCTGACCTTATCATCAAGCTGAACATTCAGGCGGTCTCCTCCGGTGACTATAAGCTTTAATGGTTTTTCAAGACATACACCGGTATTTTTTATCGTACCAAGCATAAAAGAAAGCATCGCAGGAACGACAATGAGACTGGTAACACCAGCTTTATTGATCACCTCGATAGTTTTGCTTGGCGGCATAAAGGAAGGAAGAAGGACCTGGTGCATTCCACAAATTAAAGGTAGTATCCCCGAAACTGTATAACCGAAGGAATGAAAATTGGGAAGTACGTTCAACAGGATATCTCCCTCTTCCATTTCTTCAACAGAATTAAAAACCGTTACAGCATTATCAGCTAAATTGGAATGATATAGAGGAACTGCTTTGGGGAGTCCGGTAGTACCCGAGGTTGCAAATATTATGGCAAGAGAAGGATCCGATTTATGTTCCCCCTGACCACCTTCATATGTGGGAAAGGGCTTATCCCAGGATGAAAAAACCACCATAAAACCACTTGAAGCAAGGCTTTCACCTAATTCGGTCATATCTTCACTTATTATTACACCATGTGGATCTATCAGCTCAAGGGTCTTTGCAAGTGAAGCTGAACCAGCCCTGGCATTCAGAGTTGAAACTGTTCCGCCTTTTCCCCATACAGCCAGTGAAATCGCAAGGACCATGGGAGAATTGGGCAGCAGAACAGCAAGCCTGTCTCCAGAGGAAAACCCCGATGCCGAAAGTCTTTCGCTGCAGGCTTGTACAAGATCAATAAAATCCTGATTTACCCACCATTTATCTCTCCACCAGAATATCTTTTCCTCAGGATCCTTTTCCAAACGTTTAAAAATTGTCTTTTCAAGTCTTTCCAAAACTTTTCCCCTCCTCAAATGATTGTTTTACCATCCCTTTATTGAATTTCCGATTCTCTGACAAGATACCCTGAAATATCAAAAGGAAGTAATGCAAAATCAGTGTCCATTGAAAGGGATCCCGGATCTTTAACGATATCCTGAAGTCCCCTGCATCTGAAAGGAACAATATTCTGCATATCTCCATCCATACATGTTAGAGGGGCAGAATATCCTTTCTGACAAATGGATATACCCGGAACATTTTCTATATATTTCCTGAACATATTTAACTCGGAGAGCGTAAAAAACTCATCTACATATCCCTTGGCGATCGAAGCCTGATATGAGTTCATATCATCTAAACCGCTTATAAGATCATTATAGGGAGCAAGTCTTATCCTTTCCGCTCTTAAGGGGATCCATAAGATTTTACTCTGTCCATTTCCAATCTCTGTAACATTACTCCACGCACGATAAAGTTCTACCATACCTACAAATTCCTCCTGTTAAGGAAAGTTTCCTATCCACCCGGGGATTTGTCCCTTAAGTAGTTAAAACATAATTGAGCAAGCATCCCTGAAGCATCTGGTATAACTTTTTCTTCTATATCAAAGCGGGAATGATGAAGGGGGAAATTCTTTTTATCATTAAATCCCGTACCAAGCATAAAGTAACATCCGGGTCTTTTCTGAAGGAAATACGAAAAGTCATCAACTCCCATTGAGGGGGAATCAAGCTGAACAACACTTGAGACTCCAAGATATTCCGCTGCTGAAGAACTGACTAGAAGAGTCATTTCAGGATCATTAAAAAGTGCCGGATAACCTTCTGTAAACTCGACTTCGCCTGTCCCTCCCATGGACTCTGCCGTAAGAGAAACAATTTTCTCAAGCTCGGCCCTCAGGAAAGGACGGTTCAATGGTTCGAGAGTCCTTATTATGCCGGAAAATGAGACCTCGTCAGCAATGATATTCCTTGCCGAACCTCCCGATATAGTTCCTATAGTTATTACCGCTGATTCAAGAGGAGATACTCTCCTGCTCACAAGCTGCTGGATTATACTTATTATCCTGTTTGAGATAACTATGGCATCAGTACCCTTTTCAGGTTCAGCTCCGTGAGACGAAAAACCCTTCACATTTACATCGAACATATCCGCAGCTGCTCTCATCCTGCCAGCTTTGCAACCAACCATACCTGCATGAATATCAGGAGTAACGTGAAGCGAGAAAACAGAATCAACATATGGATCTTCAAGTACTCCTTCATTTATCATTATTTCCGCTCCGCCAGTCGTTTCCTCAGCAGGCTGAAAAATGAACTTTACATTTCCCCTCAATTGCTCTCTCATGGAAGAGAGAATGCCAGCAAGTCCAAGTATAATGGCCATATGTGCATCATGACCGCAGGCATGCATTTTCCCAATATTTCTGGATATATATGGAACATTGCTCTTTTCTGTAACTGGAAGAGCATCCATATCTGCCCTTAGTGCAACGGTAGGACCTTCAGAATTACCCTTCAAAAGCGCAGTGACTCCATTACATGGAGTGATTTCACCCTTTATGCCTGACTTTTCAAGAATAGTACATATCTGGAGGGCTGTCTCCTTAACATCAAAATCCGTTTCAGGATACATGTGAAACCATCTTCTGATATCTATCAGGTCATTAGTCTTCTGCCGGGCCAATTCTCTTATTCTTTCAGTATACAAAACGCCTTCCTCCCGGGATATACACTATAAAAACTTCATGGGGGTTGAACCACATGGTTTAAACATGTATAGTAAACCCCTATAGGGTATAGTTTTTTCAAAACAAGATCTTGTTAACAGGCTTCTATTATTACATACAGTTGGTATAATGTTAAAGTGAGTTGTCTTGCTTTGGTAGAAAGATAACATCTTAATCTATAGAACTGGAGGTTGTGGAATGGATAAAAAGACAAGGATCATAATTCTTGCTATAGTAGCTCTGGCTGTAATTGCCACTTTCATGCTCAAAGAAAAAGACACCGGCGAAAATATTATCAGTGAACAAAAGGAATTACCTGTACTTCTTGATCTCAGCATGAAGACCTGACCTGCATGTAAAGAAATGAAAGGAATTCTGGCAGAATTCCAGAAAGATCATGAAGACAAAATCGAGATAAGGCTCATTGATGTATGGAAAAACCCTGATGCTGGAGAAAAGTATAAGATCAGAGTCGTTCCCACACTTATCTTCCTTGACCCCTCCGGTAAAGAACTGTACAGACAGGAAGGGATCATGACTTCCGAAGATTTATTAAAAAAATGGGAAGAACTTGGTTATAACATAACATCTACGGAAGACGGGATCTGATCATGGGTGAAATACTGAATACTGTTTATTCAGCTCTACAGGGTGGTGGGACATTAGTTCTTGGAGCATCTTTTCTCTGGGGTATAATAGGTATGCTCTTCAGTCCATGCAGCCTCATAGCAATTCCCCTGGTAATTGGCTATATAGAATCCCAGGAAGAAAAGACAACCTCCAGCGCAGCCCTGATATCTTTAGCTTTCTCCCTGGGAATATTTATAAATATCGCGATCGTGGGCACTGTTATCGCTTCCGCAGGAACCTTAATGGCAGATCTTTCAAGAATTACAAATTATATTGTGGCTGTCATTTTTATTCTTTTCGGGCTTCACCTTATGGAAGTGATCAGGATACCCTGGATAAACCTCAAAGGAATGAGTATAAAAAGATCAAGGGGACTCTTCGGTGCATGGCTTCTCGGCACCTTCTCCGGAATGGCTATAGGTCCCTGTTCCTTTGCATATCTTGCCCCAATGCTTGTTCTGGCAATGAAAGCAGCAACAGGTAATTTTTTATTTGCCTTTCTTATGGTATTAATGTATGCACTGGGCAATTGTCTGATAATTATTATTGCGGGAACATCAGCAGGTTTCGTAACGAGGTATATGAACTTTGGTGAAAATTCCAATTTTACCCTGATAATGAACCGTATTTTTGGCGTTATTCTTATACTGGTTTCTCTATATTTTATTTACAGTGCTCCTTAATAAAAGATATTCCAAAATTCTTGAAAGGATCAGGGAAAGACAATAATGTTCATGGATATTGTTAGAAATAGATACAGCGTGAGAAAATATTCATCAAAACAGGTGGACAGAAAAGATATTGATAAATGTGTCGAAGCTGCAAGGCTTGCCCCTTCCGCCTGCAATTCCCAACCATGGTCATTTCTTATATGCGATGACATGGACAGGAATAAATGGATATGTTCGAGGATATTTTCAGGGCCATATGCCATGAACTCTTTCGCGGGAGAGGCACCAGTAATGATATTTGTCAAAACCGAAAGATCCATTTACACGGCGAGAATGGGCGGTTTTTTCAGGGGAGTGCAATTCAGCCTTGTTGATATAGGAATAGCGTGTGAACATTTTGCCCTTCAGGCAACTGAACTTGGTATGGGTACATGCTGGATAGGGTGGTTCAATGAAAAAGCTCTGAAAAGAGAGATCTCATTGCCTCCAAAGGAAAAGATCGACATTATATTATCCATGGGCTATCCTTTGGAAAATGATATTCCTTTAAAAAACCGTAAAAATATTGCTTCTATACACCAATACATATAGGGAAATTAAAATCCACAGAAAAAGCAAAACAATCTTGACAAAAAATATTCCTACTTTATAATTATCTGAAATCAACCAATGGTAATATTCAGTTTTAAATTGGCAAAAGCGATGAACCTGGGCGCTGACCAGCATAATATCCGACAGAGAAGGGCATTCACCGGCTGAAAGGTGCCCGCGGAATAGGTGGTTTGCTCAAAACCAGGTGAGCAGGATCTGAAAGGGAAACCGGAGTAAGATCCCGGATTGGAACTCCGTAAAAAGTTTCGAGCGGGACATTTTTTAAAATGTCCAAGCAGGGTGGTATCGCGAGTATAACAGGCTCGTCCCTTCATGGGACGGGCCTGTTTTTTTATAAGGAGATGAGACTTTATGAAAATTGCAGTGGCAGGAGCAACAGGTGAAGTCGGCAGGATGATGACAAGGGTACTTCAGGAACATTGCGTCGAACCGGAAGATATAACTTTTTTTGCGTCAGAACGTTCACAGGGGAAAGAAGTCACATTTTACAATTATCCCTACAAGGTAGAGACCCTGACAAAAGAAGCTATGGCGAGAGGGTTTGATTATATACTGTTCTCTGCGGGTTCAGGTGTTTCAAAGGAATTCGCACCAGTAGCTGCCAGATCCGGTTCTGTGGTGATCGATAATTCATCCGGTTTTCGGATGGATCCCAATATACCGCTTGTGGTACCGGAGATCAATGGATCGCTTCTCAAAGATTACAGAGGGATAATAGCAAACCCCAACTGCTCCACTATTCAGATGGTTCTTTCACTATATAAGGTACACCATGCTTTTGGAATAAAAAAGATAGTGGTAAGTACTTATCAGGCAGTTTCAGGTGCAGGGCACAAGGGAGTTGCCGGTCTTGAAAGGGAAGAGGAAGGCAAAATTGAACCATCTGCTTTTTCAAGACAGATACACAGAAACCTGATACCCCAGATCGGGAATTTTCTTGATGACGGTTTCAGTGAAGAAGAGATGAAGATGGTGAACGAGACAAGAAAAATACTTGACGATAAAGAGATATCAATATGGCCTACAACAGTAAGAGTCCCTGTTGAATACTCACACTCCGAGGCCATATACGCGGAAACCACCCATCCGTTTACCAGTGCAGAACTTACAGAGGCAGTCAGGTCAAGTGAAAATGTAACTCTGACAGATGACTTTACAACCCCTCTTGATGCAGCAGGAACGGACGAAACATTTGTTTCCAGACTGAGATCTTTCGACTCTACTTCATTTCTCATGTGGAACGTAGCTGACAATATAAGAGTTGGAGCGGCAACGAATGCCGTCCGTATTCTTAAAAAACACATGTCCATCAATCAGGTAAAATAAGGTCTAGAGCTGAAAGAAACCAGATTTTAAGTAACTAAAAAGGGAGGAATAGCTAATGTTCACAAAAGGAACTGGAACAGCTGTTGTAACACCTTTTACCGAAAATAATGAGATCGATTACGGGAGTTTTGGTAGTTTCCTCAACTTCCAGATCGAAAGTGGCGTCGACGCTCTTATCGTCCTCGGGACAACCGGTGAAGCTCCCTCTGTAAGTTCAGAGGAAAGGGAAAATATCATAAGTTTTGCCGTGGAATTGAGCAATGGCAGAGTACCGATCGTAATAGGAACCGGAAGCAATTCTACGGATCATACGATCGAGACTTCCCAACAGGCCATGTCTCTCGGAGCAGATGGAGTACTTGTAGTTACACCTTACTATAACAAACCAACACAGGAAGGGCTTTATCAACACTACTCACAAATAGCGAAAAATGTTGATGGCCCGATCATAATCTACAACGTCCCCGGGAGAACGGGAGGAAATATTCTTCCGGCAACAGTCCTGAGATGTGCAGAATTTGAGAATATAACAGGTATAAAGGAAGCATCAGGAGACATGAAGCAGATAGACACACTGATAAGGCAGATAAAAAAGATCCGTCCTGATTTTTCCGTTTTTTCCGGAAATGATGATCAGGCTTTCCACCTTGTTTGCAGCGGAGGAGATGGTGTCATTTCGGTCCTGTCCAACGCTATGCCCTCCGAAACTGTTGAGATGATCAATACCACCCTCGAGGGAGACCTGCAGAAAGCAAGGGAACTGCACTTGAGGATGCTTCCAATGATGAAGAACCTCTTCGCTGAAACTAACCCCATACCCGTTAAATATGCCGTAAGCAGATTGGGGTATTGCAGAAATTCACTCAGACTGCCGCTTGTCCAGGCAACCGGAAATGCAGAACGTTTGGTTGATGAAGCTATGAAAGAAAGCGGAACAAAGGTATGAAATACGGAGTGATCGGCCATTCCGGAAGGATGGGACAGGAAATAATCAAGAATTTCAAGGGCCACGAACTGACCCTCTCCGTTGAACTTGGCAATGAGTGGATTGACAGATCACCAGACGTAATTATCGATTTTTCGTCGGCAAGGGCCACTGCAAGGACAATAGATCTCTGCCGCGAAAACAGCAGCGCTCTGGTAATAGGGACCACTGCCCTGTCTTCAGGACAGATCGATGATCTCAAGGAACTTGGCAGGAACGTACCTGTTGTCCAGAGTTTTAATTTCTCAACCGGGATAAACATCCTGAAGATAATACTGAGGGAATTCGGGTATATGTTCTCGGACTGGGATATGGCAATGAGTGAAACCCACCACTCCAGAAAAAAGGATGCCCCCTCCGGGACAGCGATCCTCCTGCAGGAAGCTTCCGGTAGACAATGCGATATAGCATCTCTCAGAATGGGCGGTGTCCCGGGAGATCATGAGGTTAACTTTTCCAACGAGGGAGAAATTGTGAGCCTGTCCCACCGGGCAATATCCCGAAGTGTTTTCGCATTGGGAGCTCTAAAAGCGGCAGAGTTCGCCATCTCCAGAAAGACAGGTTTTTACACATTTGAGGAGGTCATACAATGCGGGCAGAAGAAATAATTCGCATGATAAGCGAAGCGGAAAAGAAAACCCCTGCCAAAGCCTTTGTTATGGGTGATCTGAAGGATCTGGACTGGGGTCCGCTTAAATTTATCGGCTCAAGCAGTTTTGGCGTGGTTTCAGGGGACGAGGGGTTACTGACCGAAATGATCAATAAACACAGGGACAATATCCATGAATACGATCTCGAGGTGTATGCAAGAAACTCAGCACTGCCCTTAGCTGACCTGACCAGATATGAGGCGAGGATAGAACCGGGCGCTATCATACGTGACATGGTTGAGATAGGTAGAGGTGCTGTAATAATGATGGGGGCAGTACTCAACATAGGATGCGTAGTGGGAGAAGGTACCATGATAGACATGAACGCAGTCCTTGGAGGAAGAGCTACGATAGGTACAAACTGCCATATAGGAGCAGGGAGCGTTATAGCAGGTGTTATTGAGCCGCCAAGTGCAACACCTGTGATCGTGGAAGACGATGTTCTTGTAGGTGCAAATGCCGTGATCCTCGAAGGCGTAAGACTGGGTAAAGGTTCTGTCATAGCAGCAGGTTCGATCGTAACAAAGGATGTTGAGCCTTTTTCAGTAGTTGCAGGTGCACCTGCAAAACTTGTTAAAAAAGTTGATAGCGGAACAAGAGATAAAACAAAGATATTGAAAGAATTAAGAAACCTGTAGATTTTTAATATACAGAAGGTAACAGGTGAGTAATATTTCCAAGAGGTGATATTCTTGATCGTTCAGAAATATGGCGGATCATCGGTAGCTACTCCTGAAAAGGTACAAAAAGTCGCAGAAAAGATAAGGGAAAGGGTCAACACCGGGGAAAAGCTGGTAGTTGTAGTCTCGGCTATGGGAGAGTCTACAAATCAGCTTATAGAACTTGCCCACCAGGTCTCGGGTAGCCCACACAAAAGAGAAATGGATATGCTCCTGGCAACGGGAGAACAGGTTTCTGCAGCGCTTCTTTCCATGGCTCTTAATGACCTTGGAGTCCCCGCTGTCTCGTTCAATGCTTTCCAGCTGGAAATGGTAACTACTAACTCTCATAACAATGCAAGAATAAAGGATCTCAAACTTTCTAAACTCTTCAGAGAACTTGAAAAACATGAGGTTGTTGTAGTTACCGGTTTCCAGGGAGTTACTGAAGAGGGAAATATCACGACTCTCGGAAGGGGCGGATCAGATACTTCCGCCGTAGCAATAGCAACGGAAGCAGGAGGTAAATGCGAGATTTACAGCGACGTAGCAGGAGTATATACAGCTGATCCGAGAATTCTTCAAAATGCAAAAAAACTAAAATATATTACATGTGACGAGATGCTTGAACTGGCCTCCCTCGGAGCAAAGGTTCTTCACTCAAGAGCAGTTGAAATTGCAAGAAAATACGATGTATCCATTTACTGTGCTTCAACATTTTCTGATGAAGGAGGAACTTTCGTGGTACACAAGCTTCCCGAATGGCTTGAACAGCCAGTTGTTACCGGAGTTACTGCAAATAGTGACCAGACAAAAGTAACAATAAGCAATCTTCCAAATGATATAAATCTAATAAGCAGTCTTTTTGTGAACATGGCTGAACGTGATATCAACGTAGATATGATCTCGACCGTTAACGACAACGGGCATTCTTATCTTACATTTACATTCGTCAGTGGAGAATTTGACCTTGTAAAAAGAACTGTTGAAAAAACTCTTAAAAATGTGGAAGGCTGGAAATTAAGCCGCGATAATGAAGTTGAAAAAGTTTCGGTAGTAGGTGTAGGAATGCAGTCAGCTTCAGGAGTAGCTGGCAGATTTTTCAGCGCACTCAGCAGAGGCGGGATCAAACTTCTTGGGACAACAACTTCAGAGATAAAGATCTCAGTGCTCGTGCACTCCTCTGAATCCAGAAAAGCAATA